>Ga0114966_10000019_pt1 | contig 150507 bp, 141 predicted proteins | sample M_130207_XF_Meta_FD_87029 | JGI IMG/M metagenome (GOLD analysis project Ga0114966, IMG submission 87029) | Freshwater microbial communities from Lake Montjoie, Canada to study carbon cycling - M_130207_XF_MetaG | ecosystem: Environmental > Aquatic > Freshwater > Lake | place: Lake Montjoie...
AAAATAAAAAGGTGAGTAATGCAAAATATTTATCTAAAATGATAAGTGTTATAAATGCTAATAAAAAACATGTTAATAACCAACAACAACTTAATAAGAAAGAAGAAGAACTTAAGAAACATAAAGAAGAACTTAATAAGAAAGAAGAAGAACTTAATAAGAAAGAAGAAGAACTTAATAGGAAAGAAGAACTTAAACAACAAATTCCTAGCTATAAAAACAATAGAATACAAACATTGTCTGAAGATGTTCTTAAAAAAATAGTTAAACCATTTATCGTAACTCCACAAATAAATAGTAATTTTGATAATGATAATAATGATGACATTGATAATACATTGAAACCACTAAATGGTTCTGATTTGTTTTCATTATACAATATTCCAAAAAATATTAAAAATATTTTAGGGAAAACAAGACAGGTTAAAATAGCAATAGTTATTGCTTATAGTTATAAAAATTTACAGGCAGACTTGGAAACATATTGGGCGTTTAATAAATTAGATGCAATTTGTAAGTGCCCAACATTGAAAATTTGTAACAGAACTACAATAACCCCACAGTTGTCTTTTTTAAGTGATGGCACATCTCAAAATGCTTGGTCTATTGAAGAATGTTTAGATGTTCAAATGGTAGCAACTATAAATCCAAATGCTGATATATATGTTGTTGAATCAAATGATGCTTCAATAGAAAATATGTTTACTGCAGTAGATTATGCCGTGAAAGTATTAGAAGCAGATATTATTTCAATGTCATGGGGCATGGAGGAGGATTATGAGTTTGTAAATGACTCATTATTTAATTTACAATACAATGACATTTGCTATTGCGCATCATCTGGTGATAACAATTATGTATCATATCCATCTTCATCACCAAATTGTGTGTCTGTTGGAGGAACAACTGTTATTACTGATAATGAATCCAATAGAATATCAGAAATTACTTGGGATAACGCAGGTTGCGGTGTATCAGTTATGTATGATATACCAAATTACCAAATATCTAATTTAAAAACAAAACAAGTAAAACGCATTATGCCGGATGTTAGTTTAATTGCGAATCCAGATTCCGGTATAAATATATGTTTTAATGGTAAAATTGTAAATGGTGTTGGAGGTACTTCAGTTTCAGCACCTATATTTGCCGGTATTTTATCTTTAGTAAATCAAACTAGAATAAATAATAATCAACCATTATTAACTAGTATTTACTCAAATCAAGTAGCAAATGAATACAATGTGCAGACAAAATTGTATAATTTATTAAATAATAAACATAAGTACAATAATTGTTTCTTTGATATAAGAAATGGCGTTGATGGTGTATATATAGCGTCATCAGGTTATGACATTGCGACGGGACTTGGCAGTCCAAATGTTGGCAATATATACAACTATTTAGTATCAATATAATAAAATTATTTACAAACTTATACAAATTTGTAAATAATAACAACAATATAATTATCAAGTAAAAATCACATATTATTGAAAAACTTATCATATTATAAAAGTATTATAAAAAAAATCTTTTATATATGCACCACAATAATATCCAGTTAGAGCTCCAGATATTTCTAAAGCAAAATAATACCAAAGCATTGATAATGTTATTTTATTAGTTAAAAAGAAACATAACGCAATTGCTGGATTAAAACAATTTGAAGTAAATAAAGTTCCTGTTAATAATAGCATTATACTCAACACTAAATGAGCATATCCTTTTCCAAATAAAGATATTAGAAATGCGAGTATCATTGCCCCTATAAATTCCAAAATATAAGTTTGATTCATTGGTACAAATATATATTTTGTATATATTTTATAATTATTAAAGCTTATGTCTTGTATTACATTTTACAAGAGCGATGCGTTCCTAAATTATTTATAAACATTCATATATTATGCTATTAATAATGATAAATAGGGATATATAATATAACATATTTATATAATATGAAAATAGTATTAAGAACTCTTTTATTTCATTTTTTATGTATATTATTATTTGCCTTCATATATAAACATTTGTCTATTCACTTTGGTAAAGATAAAAGTAAACCAAGTAAAGAAACAAATGGTATTGAAATGATTGATTATTTATTGCTAAGTGTTACCATACAAGCAGGGATTGGATTTTCAGATTTATATCCCGTTTCACATTTGAGTAAACTTTTGTTAATGATACATCAATTTATTGTCATATCAACTCACGTTTTCACATTATATATCTTTACAATTTAGAAAATATAAAATAGAAAATATAGATATTATATAAATGTCTTCATTGGTAGCAGAATTTGTTACAGCTGTAAGCAACGCAATAGACAACGATGACTTAAATGAATTACAACGGTTGTTAAACATAGACAACTCGGTTATCAATAAAAAATATAAAGGAGATACAGCAATTATGAAATCATCTAGACAATGTAATGGTAACAAAGTAGTAGCCTTTTTATTAAAGAATGGAGCCAATATTAATGACAAGGAAGTTAGAGATACTATAGACCAAACACCACTTATTGTCGCGGCGCAGGGCGGATGTAAAAATATTGTTGAAATGTTATTAGACTCGGGTGCTAATATTGAACATAGAAATGACCAGGGTGAAAACGCGCTTATATCGGCAGCACAAGAGGGTCATAAAGAAATAGTCAAAATTTTATTAGATGCGGGGTCTAATGTCAATCAAGAAAATGCAGATGGGGAAACTGCGCTGGATTTGGCAATAAGGCTAAGACATAAGAAAGATTTAGTTGATTTATTATTAAAACATTCTGAAGCTAAAGGAATTAAAAAAAAGGCGAAGAAACCAAATAAAAAGACAAGACGAAATAAAAGAAAAGGTAATAAGAGAACTAGAAGTAGTAGAAAACAAAGGTAACTAAGATTTTTGTTTGGCTCCACCTTTTACACCTTTTCTCATTTAAAACGCACATTATATATATATAGTAAAGTAATATAAATGTAATAATTTATATTATTATTATTATTATTATTATTAATGAAGTGGATATATATATTTATTATGATTGCTTTATTGGCAAATATGAATAAATAACAAAAAATATAATAATATTATAAGTCAATGAAAATGTTTATTAAAGTTAAAATAATGGGCATTTTAAATGAGAAAATGTGTAAAAGGTGGAATACAAATTAAAATTGAATTATTATTTAAATATAATACAATCTATTATATATTATATTTAACACAATGTCCATTAAAAAGATTGAAAATCCTGATGCGTTTAGAAGCAATATTCGTAAGAAGTTGTCATCCTTCTTACTAGAAAATATGAATCATGCATCAAATTTAGAAAAAGGTATTTATAATTGGGCTCTCAAGGAAGCCACGAATCGCAAGGTCGTCAAGAAGTGGGACAATCAGTTCTTTATTCAGATTTATCTTGACCATCTGCGCAGCATATTTGTGAATTTGAGGAATGACAAGTTGACTCTAATGGTTTTAAATGGCGACATCAAGGCGCACGAATTGGCATTTATGTCGCACCATGAGATGATGCCTGATAAATGGGACGAAATGATTAAGGCTAAGAGTATTCGCGATAAGAGCAAATTTGAACAAAATATTGAAGCAAGCACAGACACATTTACGTGTAGAAAGTGTAGGTCTAAGAAATGTACTTACTACCAGATGCAGACCAGGAGCGCAGACGAACCTATGACTGTATTCGTAACTTGTTTAGATTGCTCAACCCGTTGGAAGTGTTAAAGATTTATACAAAGTTTATAACAAATACAATGATAGCTGCTACAATTATCAACAAATTATGACTAATTTGATTTTGTTTGCGTAACTGAAGAAAGTGACTAAGTAACGACTTGTTTTTTTCTGTTGTTATCAGTGAGTTTTCTTCTTTTTCTTTTTTAACCTTATACTGATTATGTAGCACGGGATACACGTGGCCAAAATCGGCAGCCATTATGTCTTCTAATACGGCATCTGGAAATTCTCTTGAAACTTTGCGCAAAAACATCGCATATGGATTTTCTTTAAGTAGGTCTTTAATTATATTAATATTCTCTTCAGTACCCTCCTTAAATAAGTAAGGACTGGTCGGGCTAGACATTCGCGTCCAATCTGCGACTGAACTGCATTCATTAACATACGTATTTGGATTTGTGAGTTCCTTGAATGTCTGAAGAATAACGGCAAAAATACTCTCATTTGCTAGTCCACCTTCATTTATCTGATTGTAAATGCCATTTTTGGCAGCCAAGAAGATTAGGCATTTATGTATGTGACTGCGTGTTAAAGTAAACCAGGGGTCATTTGCGAGCCAATATTCCTTTTTAAAGAGGCGCAAATTGGCACGACGATGAATTTGAATGTTCCAGTAAGCCGGTTTACATTTTAAAATGGAGGCTTGATAGTGGTCAAAAAAACGCTGCCTAAATGTGGCAGGGGAAATAATTGGGACACAAGAGTCGGTTAGAAAACAGAACCACATATTTTCTGAATCATGATTGAATGCGTAAGTCATTAGCGCCATATAAGCTGGGACTACATTGTAATAAGTTGTGTTTTTGACATCTTTCGGTGGAAGCGAATATGTCTTAATCCAGGGTGATTTGATTTGATTGAAATCCTTGTAGTGGAAATAAACATTAATAATATCCTGATTCGGCTTAATCCAGTCAATCCATAATTGTTCTTTATTTAAAATATGATGATAACTAATAATAAATAATAATGCTACTTTCATTATTATATATTGAAATATTTATTTAAACCTTTATTTTTATCTTTTGTCTTTTACATAAAAAGTAATGTTTTTATCCAGCCCTTTTTATCTGTCTGATTTTTAACCGGATATGTCTCTTCGGATATATCTACTATCTCTTCGTCTATTGCTGGTGCTAAATCAGGACTAGAATTAGTTTCTAAAGACACTAATTCTTCTTTTATAGGCGTATCTATTGAAAGAATATTTGAATCTTCAACATTCATTTTCTCAGACTCATTATTTATCAAACCACTCTCTAAATTTAATTTATTAGATTCATCCAATTCATCCAATTCATCCAATTCATCTATTTCATCCAATTCATCCAATTCATCCAATTCATCCAATTCATCTATTTCATCCAATTTATCTTTTAAAAGCAAAATATCCTCCAACTCGGTAACACGACCTTCTAAATGTGTCACTGTTACAAGAAGCTCTGTATATTTTTCATTGCATTGTTTCATATTTTGAATAATTGTACTATATTGCTCTACCCTAGTAAAATATTTATATTCTAATACATGGACAAATGACCATATACCAAACATTATATATAATCCTCCAGTTGTAATCATATTTATAAAAGCATTCATTTGTATTATATTATTATTTTATTATTTAAAAATCAAATTTTAACTAACAATATTTAACTCAATTCTTTCATGATTTATAATAATAATATCTCTTCTTGAAAGAGGTTGTCTTTGTTTATGTCTTTTATAAAATAAGTATATCATATAAATAAAAATAATTATCATTAATCCAGAAACACAACTAACAAATATAATTAACCATTTGGTATTATACTTTGGCTCAATTTTACTACTATATAAAAACGTAGGTATAGACGTAGGTATAAACGTAGGTATAAACGTAGGTATAAACGTAGGTATAAACGTAGGTATAAACGTAGAATATGTGCCATTATTTTGAATAACGGGTGCAGATATAGTGATTGATGTTATAGAAGCAGAAGCCGTAGAACTGGAATTTAATTGTATTGAAGCAGTAACTAGATTTTGAGTAAATACCCCGTTTACAATAGCATTATTCATAATTGTAGACAATGAAATGAATAATAATTGTGGATTATCATTGTTTTTTACTATAATAACAGTCTTTGTTGTAACTAATAAATTAAATGATGCCAGTTTAAAAAAACCTGAAACATCATTCTTATAAATGGATGAACTAACAAACGATACAAAATCTGAACTGATATTCATTGTTTCTGCTTGAGCAATAACAACACTTTTTTGTGCTACTTTGTCAAGAACATTTGTTTTTACATTTGATAAGGATAAGTCTGTCGTAAATGACAAAATAAGTAATGAAGGACTTGTTGTAGGTTCTACTGTAGGATATAATGTTTTACCGAAGGTTATACTTGTTGAAGGATATAATTTATTACTTAAGGTAGCAAATGGTAAACTACTATAATAAGAATAAATCTGTTTTAAATTGGATTGACTATAATACGAAACCATTGTCAAACCAGGGTCTGAATATTTACTTAGATACGGTCTTGAATTAGATAAAGATAATGAATATACATTATATGAATTACAAAATTTATAACTATTTATAATGGTTAACATATGATTATGTGAATTCATTTTGGATGAAAATTGATTGGATATAAAATGATTGGATAGAAAGTAATTTGATATAAATTGATTTGATATAAATTGATTGGATATAAATTGATTGGATATAAATTGATTGGATATAAATTGATTGGATATAAAATGATTGGATATAAAGTGATTGGATAGAAATTGATTGGATAGAAATTGATTTACTGAATATATATGTCCACTACATTCATATAATAGTATCAAAATATAAAATATAGTAGTTATAAGAATCATCTTATATATAATTATATATTTTCTTTATTATTTTATCAATTAAAAGATAAAATAATACATACGTAAAATAGATATAATGAATAATGAAGAAAAAGAAAATCAAGAAATTTACGATGAATATATTGCCGAATGTACAAATATATCATTTATTCGTATTGGAAATACTATGGTTTTTAGTGATTTTATAGAACTAGACCAAAATATTAATATAAAAATAAAATCATATGATGAAATTTACTTTGACTATTTAGCAAAATTAGACAATAAAATAGATAGATTATTTTATAAGCAAGAACAAATACAGGAAAAAATAAATAACTTAACATTAGAAAATAAAATTACATCAGATAATATGAAATTAATTGAAGCCAAATTAAGTAATAAAAATATTTTATCAATTATAAAACATTATTCATCAAGGGAATCCCTAGTAGCACAATTAAATGAAAAAAATGAACAATATAATAATACATTCAATATTATTACAAAACTTCATGAAACAATTTTAGAAATAGATGAAGAAATAAAAAACACAAAAACGTTTAAGGGATTTGAATAATAATTAATATTATTGAAATTATTTTTATATAAAGTTTAAAATTAGAAGGCAATATTCTCCAAATCATTAATTTTCCAATACTCACTGCCACCATTTGGCATTGGTCTGCGAATAATAAACGGTATTCGCCCCTCCTGCAATTCCAAGACAGCAATTAAATAACCATCTATCACGTTTTCAGGCACCTTAATAAAGGGTGTAGCCCCTGTTTCTATTTGCTTTGCTCGCTGTCCCAAAATGCGTGCTCGTTCATATTTAGTTAGATGTGGGATTGTCTTATGAAGGTCATCAATAATAATATTGTTTTTATCTCGCACAACCTTTGTCATTGCTAAAATCTCATCATAATTTTGTAAGGCACATTCAGGATGATTATTCACAATATAATTATCATTAATATCCTTGTCAAATTTCTTCAAATATGTTTCACCGTCACCGTCATCCTCATCATCCGATAAATTCTCTATAAACGCCTTATTAATTATATTTTTTTTAATAATCTTTTTAACATTTTTCTCAGGCTTCTTTTCAGTTTCAGATTCTTCTCCGTCACTTCCTTCATCATTGTTATTATTATCATCATCATCATCCATACCTTTAGCCTCGCCATCATCCTCCTCTTCTAAATCGTCATCCTCCTCTTCTAAATCGTCTTCCTCTTCTAAATCAACTTCTTCATTATCTAAATCAACCGCTTCATTCTCGTCTTCTGTTTCAGTTCCCGAATCACTAACTGTTTCTGTTTCCTCATCATCCGATTTAGCGCCTCCTGTAAAATTATCATCAAAGTAACTCATTTCTATCTTATTATTATAACTATAGATACTTTTAATTTATATTTTTCAATTTTATTTATTTTTATTTCATATAAAAAACAAATAAACTATTATTATCTTTTATTATTATTTATTATTATTTTATTAGAATTAAAATTATTTGTTATCTTCTGTCTTCCACACGGTATCGCAAGTAGAGCACAAATATACATACTTCATATTAATGTCATCGTAACGAATATAAATAATCTCGCGTTCGGCCTCCTTGGTATTTGTTTGACATTCCTCATTTGGACACAAAATCTTATTGACTCGCGGCAATGTTGGGTCCATCTTGGTATACTTATTAATTATATGACTAAACTCTTGCTCCGACTTTTTTAACTGGACCTTGGACACAGTAACATTGTCCACTGATATTGTTGTGTCTTGATTGCCACAATTGCGACAATAATAAACCAACGTATTCGCATTGTTGGGGTCAATGCTAATATAATACATATTTTGACATTTAGAACAGAAGTGCATTTTTATATATTGTAAAGATTATATTGTATTTATATATTTATTTTTTTATTTCAATTTTTATTTCTGATTATTCTGATTTGTTGTATACATTTTCCATTTTACTAGCATCAATAGACAATATATAGGTCATTATTTTTAATCCAGGTATTTTTAAAACTGCGCCATTTATTGGATTAAATTTCAACCATAATCTATCAGCGCATTTTTTTAAATTTTTATAATGAAATTTATATTCTTGTATATCTGTAATTGGACCATAATATGATTTGTATGCACCACATTTCATATGGTCTATTATTTTAATCTCATTTATATTGTGTAACTTATATGCTAATAATATATGTTCATCAATAAATCGCGACCATCCAGAATAAGGTAATAATTCATTATAGCCCAAACTACATCCAGCACAAATGCACTCATCATACTCGTTTTTATATCCTAATAAATTAAGATGACATGCGGTGTTATCTCTTAACCTAAAATCCATACATTGTAGCACAATTGCTCTTGCTTCATGCAACGATGTTTGTGTTGTATCGCAACACGGACCACAATATTCATTTTGTTTAGCATTAGGTATAGTACTAGGTATAGTAGGTAATTGAAATATAGAAGAGTTATTTACTCTTCTCAAAACCCATGATTTACCTAAATTTGCACGACTATATCCAGAACCAAAGCGAGAAGACATTATATTATAATAACATTATTTATTTTCACTAATTTTTACCTTAAGTGCGATTATTTTCTCCTTTAAACGCATGTAATCAATGTTAGTAGTCATTTGATAAATTTGTACAAAACAGGTTTCTAATAATTCGTTTTTTTTATCAATAATGTCTAATAATTTGTCATAATTTTTCAAAAAATGCTCCTTCATAAAAGGATAAAAATGACTAAAATATACTGGTACCCATTTCTCTTGGGATTCCAAGATATCACAAATCGCAAAATCTAAGTTTAAAAATTCAATACTCTTTTGATAAGGTGTAAAATCCTTGTTTGCAATTGTTTGACCAGGTTCATTCAACAACGGTTTATCATTTAATAACGAACATAGAGTTAATAACACGCTATTTAATGTCTGACAAGCAGACCATTTATCACCACTCCATGTGTTTAATATGGAAACACACACTTTACCGCATTTGTATAAATTTGGATTAAAACGTGTCAACCCATTGTTCGTCATGTATTTAACCTTTGGCGGCGAAAATGGGTAGTCAGTTGGAAAGTTCAATTCGAAAAAATAATATCCGCCAAAATACGGGGTATCTTCTGGACCAACAATTAGTGCATAACCTTTCATTATGTCAGCATCATCATGTGTATAATATATACCATTGTCTGTTAATGGATTATTATATATATATTTTACGTCGGCTAATAGACGATGAATTGTCTCCTTTGAAATAACTTTTGATTCGGTAACAGTGGAACTCATTTATATTTAATTAATTAAATATATTAAAAAGTGTTTAAATTGATTGAATAGTTTATATTTTTACACATTTGAATATATAAAAATTTAAAAATGTTGAGCTGCCATTTCTGACCTACACACTTGCTAATACAAATTTTTATAAAATTCGCAAATCCTTAATATCGTGCCAAAATTAAAATTGAAAAAAAAGGAAATAGAAAAATATCATTATAATATAACAACAATGTCAACAACTGTATCAACTTATTATAATGATTTATCGGATTTTCTTACAAAGCATAATGCTAAGACTATACAAAATACAACAGCGGAAAGGGAAATATCTCATACTAGAATCCCGAGCCAAGAATTAAATATTTATGGTGGCTCTTTTAGCATTGATAAAGATGAGCTACCCACATTTTATAAACTGTATTATGAGCATATTTTTGTAAAGAGTCGCAAGGAATATTTAACAGAAAAACAATTGGACAATGGCACTGGACCATTGTTAGTAGATTTTGATTTTCGTTATGATATTAGTATACAAAAAAGACAACATTCACAAGAACATATACAGGATATTATTCAACTTTATTTGGAGGAACTTAAGGAATTCTTTATTTTCAAAGATGGCACACCATTTCCAATATTTGTTATGGAAAAACCAAACGTAAATAGGGTTCAAGAAAAAAATCTGGTAAAAGATGGCATTCATATGATTATTGGAATTCAAATGGACCATACAATGCAGGTAATGTTGCGTGATAAAATTGTCAAGAAAATTGGCGACATTTGGGAGTTGCCCTTAACCAATGATTGGGAATCTGTATTAGATGAAGGTATTAGTAAAGGCGTGACCAATTGGCAAATGTATGGTTCGCAGAAGCCTGGTAACGAGGCATATAGATTGTCTTATCATTTAACGGCTGAAATGAGCAAGGAAGAAGGTGATTTTGTGACAGAAGCAAAAAATATAAGAGATTTTGATTTGTCCAAAGATTTAAATCTATTATCGGCGCAATATGGAAAGAATGCCAGTTTTGAAATGAATCCAACTATTGTAGAAGCATATACACAACGAAAAGAGGCCAAAGGGACAAAAATAAAGAAATCAGGGTCAAAAAACAAAATTAATCTGGTACTAGATGAAGACGACGACTCAAATATCCAATTATCGGATATTACGAATATGGAAACATTAAAGCGAGCAGTAGATAACATTATGGAGAATTTAAGAAACAATGAATATCATATAAAAGAAATTCACGATTATACTCAAATTTTACCTGGTAAATATTATGAACCTGGTTCACATTTATTAAATCGCCAAGTGGCTTTTGCTCTAAAACATACAGACGAACGACTATTCTTATCTTGGATAATGCTGAGAAGCAAAGCGTCCGATTTTGATTATGCGACAATCCCTACTTTATATAATACGTGGAAATATCAATTTAATAAGCGCCCTGATGGCGTGACAAAACGCTCTATTATGTATTGGGCAAAACAAGACGCATTTGATGCTTATGAGAAGGTAAAGAAATCAACCGTTGATTATTTCATTGAAGAGACGTTATTTGACGGTGCGGACTTTGATTATGCGATGATATTGTATCATATGTATAAGGACAAGTATGTTTGTAGTAGTATTACAAATAAGAAATGGTACACATTTAAACGTCATCGTTGGGAGAAAGATGAAGGGCAAAGTTTGCGTCTGGCAATTTCAACAGAAATGTGTGCTTTATATTCGGAGAAGCAGACACAATATATGGCTGATTTACAGAGCTATGAAGGCAATCCAGATGTCAATGAAAAAATACAGCGAAAAGTGAAACGCATTTCAGAAGTTTGTGTTAAGTTGAAGAAGACCAATGATAAAAATAACATTATGAGAGAGGCGATGGAAATCTTCTTTGACAAGGATTTTATTAAGAATATGGATGCAAATAAGTATCTATTGTGCTTCTCAAATGGCGTTGTTGATTTCAAGTTAAAGTCTTTCAGACAAGGATATCCGCAAGATTATATTACAAAGACTACTGGTATTCCTTATATTCCTTATAATCCGGATGAATGTGCTGATATTTCTAATGAGATTCTACGATTTATGGACCAGTTATTTCCTCAGAAGGGATTGTGTAGATATATGTGGGACCATTTGGCAGCCAGTTTAATTGGCGCAAAGAAGGAACATGCATTCAATATTTATCGTGGCAGTGGTTCTAATGGCAAGTCTATTTTGACGGATTTGATGTCACAGGCACTTGGTGAATATAAGGGCACTGTGCCAATTACGTTGGTTACTGAAAAACGCGGCACAATTGGCGGCACTTCGTCTGAGATTATTCAGTTAAAGGGAGTTCGATATGCGGTTATGCAAGAGCCGTCAAAAGATGCTGTTATTAATGAAGGCATTCTAAAGGAGCTAACTGGTGGCGACCCGATTCAAGCCAGAGCATTGTATTCTGATAGTGAAATATTTGAACCACAGTTTAGTCTAGTGGTTTGTACAAATGCGTTATTTGAAATAAAGAGTAATGACGACGGTACTTGGCGCAGAATGAAACTGGTTGATTATATTTCCAAGTTCATTTCTGAGGGTGAAACGCATACAGATGATACCAAATATGTATTTCCAAAGGACAAGGGTCTAAAAGAGAAGTTGCCTAAATGGGCACCGGTATTTATTAGTATGTTGGTGAAGCGTGCTTATGAAACTGAAGGCGAGGTTGTAGATTGCGATGAGGTCATGGCTGCTTCTGGCAAATATAGACAGAGTCAAGATTGTATTACTGGATTCATTAATGAACGAATTATTAAAGCTGAGGGTGGCACTGTTGGCAAGCAATCACTCAATACTGTATTTAAAGACTGGTTCCAAGTTAATTATGGAAATAGAAAGCCACCCAAGTTGTCTGAATTAGAAGAAATAATGAGTAAGAAGTTCGGTAACAGGAACCCATTAACAAATAAATGGGTAAATGTTAAGATTAAACAAGACGAAGAACAAGATGGATTAGAAGAGTTTGAATAAATGGTTTAATGAATGTTTTAATAAATTAAATAAAAAATAAAATATACAATTGGTCTATTTTATTTTTTAATTTTTTTTAACTTTTATGGTTATTACATTTTTATAATGTAAAATAAACATTTTCGTCAGACGGTTTATAATTAAAAAACCATTTTACAAACCAATCAACAATTAATTTATCCATTAAAAATGGATATAATACTAACAATACTATTAATCCCACTTGTTTTACTCGTGACATTTCATTTGGCGAAACAAATATGCTTATTATATACGCGCAAACTAAGATATAATAGACTATTTTTAATAGCTTATGCCATTGTTTTGCACTATCAACTGCGTCATATTCATAATATGTTTTTCTATCATTTGTTACAATATCACCATGGGAGTTTTTAATTTCATTCTCTAATTTACTATTTTTTTTAAGATACTCTTCATAGAGTTCTATGGTATTTTGTGAATTTATTGTATCTGTATTATAATAGGCATTCATTGTATAGGCATTATTTGTTTCTTCATTAAATTTATCAGATATATTTTTACTTAATGTTTCAGCATTTTTTTTTAATTCATCCTCTCTCATGTTATTGTAATATGCGGTCCCATTGGTATAAACATAATAATTCTTCTTTGTTTCTTCTACTTGGGAAGGTGCTGTTTGTAGATTAGTTTTTGCATCTAAATATTTTTGTTCTAAAATATTTGAATTTTGTTCTCTTTGTTGTTCTGGTGTGTTTTGTATTGCATTTAGTGCTTGATTTAATATATTGTCTAATTGGTTTTTAGTATTAAATTGTTGGCTTAATAAATTACTACTATTTGTATTTGCATTTGTATTGGCATTGGCAATTGCGCAATTTGTTATATCCATCTTGTAATAGTATAAGATTTAAAATTACTACAACAAATCCAAATATTTAAAATTGTATTTATGAAGGAGTATTTGCCGAAACAGAGGAAGCTGTTGTAGACGCAGATGGTAGTGCTGAATTTGTAGTAGACCCCAAAACACATATATTTTGATTACTATCGTATACAAATCCATCTGATTGGACGCAACACTCGGCACCAACGCAAGCTATATTTGGCGTAGCCCAAGGGTTAGACACAGAAGAACCGTCACCTGATGCTGTAGGTGTTGGTGCCTTTGACTTGTCAAAATACCAATCATATTCATCAAAATTCATATTATCTCGATTGAATAATTTAATAATTTGTTTACCGATTATAATAGCTCCGATTGTTATTATTATTCCGTTGATAGTTATATATAAATTTGTTGGCAATATTCCCTTTTTTCCTAAAATTACAATAATTAATACTAAAATACAAATATATACAACTTGTTTGGCAATTTCTTTATAAGCATTATATTGTTTGCCATAATATGTATTGATTTCAACAAGTCTTAATTTGTTATATTTCTGCTCTTGTAATAAATTTAATCGTTTCTTTGCTACATTCAATTCATGCTCAACAATATCAATCGCTAATCTTTGTTCTTGGATTGAATTATTAGATGTCGTGACATTTTGTTGATAAGCAGATGCCATATTACTGATACCTTTATATAATGTCATTCTTGTCTGCGAAATTTGATTAATTTTATCAATTATTTGGCTTCTTTGTTCTTGTGTTAGATTCGGATTATCTAAGCTTTCGTATAATTTCATTTCTATTGTTTGTAAATCAGAAATATTGGAGATTGTTTGCTCAGTGCCTTGAGAAAAATTTATGTTATTTGTTGTATTACTTGTTGTATTACTTGTAGCCGCATTTTTGCGATTAATTATTTTATTCATCGCTGACCAGTTAATTTGATAATCATTCTCGTTATTACTATCATTATCTGTATTAATTTGTTCTAAATCATTATTGGTTTTAGGCACAGTATATTTAGATAAAGTTGGCATTTTATATAATTAAATAATATTATTTATTATATAAAATTATACATTATTATTCATTCTTCTTCATCACATTAATTGTTACAGTTAATAATCCAACTGCTAAAATACTCCAAAAGATATATCCATAATTCTCCTGTAAAATATGCAAATCCGAATCTAACAACATACCATTAATGTCATTAATACCTAAATTTTGCATTCCTTCTTGTCTGTTACTATTATTTATATCTTGGTTGCTGCTATTTGAATTTGAATTTGGATTATAATTATTTAACCGCATATCTATTGTCTTATACATCATTATTTGATTTTTAACCTGCTCATCATTCATATTCATTTTTACAAATAAACTCTTATCATATTGATACATTTCCTCCATTTTACTAGCAATTTGCCCAGCAACTGCAACTAATTTATTCTGAACATTTTTTATATCATTTTTTAGTTTATCGGTAATAACAGGGTCGTTATAATTACTATTGACATTTACATCATCGCCTTTTTTATAATTCTGATATCTGATTGAATCAATTTCATTAATACTAGACGGCATTTTTGTGCTTATTATTTTAGGTTTTCTAACTGCCATCTTTGTATTTTGATTTACAACCCTTTTACTTTTTGAAACAATGCCGGAATTCTTCAAATAGCATATATTTGAATCTGCATTTCCTTTCCAAACAAATCCACCACATTTTTCATTTTTATTACATTCTGTTTTGCATTCATCCATGTTATTCTTTTTGACTTGACTAATATCATTACCAGGTGAATCAAATTGGTCATAAAATGAATAATCTGTTGAATATCCTAACATTGAACCTGGATATTTATGTAATACGGCATCTTTATCTATATATCCAATATTTCCTAAATTATTCGGATATCCTGTATTGTCTAATTTGTATACAGCATTCACGTTATCACTTCCATATTTCATATTTGTTTTTGCATCTATAGAACAACCTATTTTTTTGACTGATGTGTAAAGAACCAAGTTACCATCTGGTTGCATTATTAATTTTAACGAACCATCATCTGACCCTATCCAGTCATTTGTTGATAAAGTTTGACCAGATAACAAGTAGGGTTTACCATATTTACCCTTTGAAGAAACCCATTCTTCATTTTTATCCTTTTGTTTAGTTGTTGTATTTGTTGAAAATATAGATACAATTGTGTCATTTGGTTTACCATTATATAAACACATATTTCCGTCAGCTTGTAACATAATAAAAAAAACACAATTGGTATCTTTGGATTCTCTTGATAACGAATATAAATTTCTGTTTGATTTCTCATTGCGTTTTGAAATATCTGATTTTATCCAACATTCATTATTATTATCTGTGATAGCAAATCCAACGCACCTGTCATCATTTATACATGCGGTGTTACACTTATCCATAGTAGTATTTTTCATATGTACCAAATCATTTCCAGGAGCGTCATAACCTTTTGATTTTGAAAACACATTTTTGCATTTTTGATAAGCGTCATTGAGAGTTTTTATTTCACCATTTGCGGTTGATAATGTTATTTGACCGGCTGACGTGATTGTAGCAGTTGTATAACTTGAATTTGCGGTATTTGAAGTCCATAATGGGATAAAATTTACCTGGTTATCTGCTGAACCGTAAGATATTATTTGCTGTTTATCATTGCCAACTAAACAGGCAGCAGTTCCGTCTGATTGTAATCCTTGCATAGCAAAGAATGAATATCCATTATCTGTTGCATATGCCTTACATTTATCCATAGTTGTATTACCTATATTTGTCATAGCTGGTGGTTTATTAGATACAGCATTCGGACTAGGACTAGCATTAGTAACAGTATTGCTAGTATACAAATTCCACGAAGAAATCTTGGTATAATGCTTCGTCCATGCTGATGTTCCATCACCAATAGCTGTAATAATTATTCCATACGCGGCATATGGTTTTGGGTTGGCAATCGTATATGTTTGCATTTCCGGAGAATAATTTGTTAGTTTTTGATAATCAATCTCTATCCATTTTTTTGCCTTATCATCACGACCGATAATATACCATGTATTTGGATTAGTCCTAAATGCATTACTATCAATGCCTTGGATATCATAACTAGTCAATGTAGCATTCTTTACTTTGGAAGTGTTAATTCCAGGCATATTGATTACTAACCATTCACCTTTAATGACTCCAGTTGTACCATTTTTTTGAACAACGGGTAAACTATTTTTACCAGCATACAAACCTGTACTCTGATACAACCAATCATTACCTGCACCACTATTCCAATAAGTATTTGGATTTTGGTCAAATGCTGTCCACGCTCCCATTGAATCAGAATTACTTAATACACTAGATGCTGATGCTATAAAATCGTTTTGACCATTATTTGTCATTTTTGGCACAATTAGTTTTCTATCAGTAACAGCATTAGCACTTGCAGAATTAGAAGGTGTCGGAATAGCTGTTGTACTATTTGTATAGCAACCCATGAAGTTTGAGATTGGCGTATTTACTAATTTTGTGACATATACATTTGAACCTTCATAACCGCACGATTGACCACTTATCATATCTTTACCTTGCATAAAGGTTGATGAATAATTGTCTAATTTGACATCATTTATAGTATTAGTAGGGCAGCCATTTTTTCCAGCAGTTGAATCAAAAACAGACTTATCGGCATAATTTTTAAATAATCCTTGACTCGTTACATATCCTCCAATTCCTGAACTAATAATTGGCAATTCCCCAGCCGAATTATTTGGTATAATATTATTATTTAAATATGGATTATTTTTGTTTAATCTATTCATTCCTTTTTGAGTATTATCCGATACTTGTTTATATAAGTCATTGTAATTTTTTAATAAACTATCATATTGGGATTGTAATGCGTTTATCTCATTTAATTTGGCATCAGGATTGGTATTAACATTTGTATTTGTTGTAGCATTTGCGTTTGTTGTAGCATTTGTATTTGAAAACCCTTCTCTATATTTACATTCATCCTTATGTTTAAAATTAAGTTTTTTATTATCTAAATGTTGTTTTTGATTAAACTTACTTCCATGAATTAAAGACGAAAATAATGAATTTGTTTGTGTATCAGTCATTTACTAATATATATAAATACAAAAATATTTGATTTTTTGTATTTATTTGTTATTCTTTATTCTTTATTCACTGTCTTTTGGACTAGGAATAATATCCATTCGCATTAAAACAATTAATAATACTAATATACACCATACTGAAAATCCAGAAGCATTACTAATGCTAAAAGACGCAATTAATACTAAAACCATAATTACTATCCAAAATTTTTGGGAAAACGACGTTTCTCTTCCTAACATTTTACCAATAACAACTAGACTTAAAACAGCAGCGATTATTATCCAAACACGTAGAGAACTGTCTTGTGTTGAAACAAACAGATGTTGGTCATTATTTTCATCATCAAGTACTTGAGTCTCTTCTAAAATTTTAGCCATATGTAATCGTTGTTTAAGCAACTCAGCATAATATTTATGAAGTTGAGCTTTTGAATTATTCTTTTTTGCGCGTTCCTTTGCTAATTCTGAATTTGTATTTTCAATCAACTTTGTTAGTTCTTGGTTTAATTCAATTAACCTATTATTCAAGGCCTTTAATGTTAAAACACAGCCTTTTGCTGTTGGCAATAATGCAACATTTACACTTGAACTAGGTGCTAATATTCCATTCCCACTCCTAGCCCAACAATAATTCTTTTTTGTATTAAATGTAGCACCTGAGCATTTTATATCAGAAGCACACATATTTTCACAATCAGATTGAGAATTAACTGACCCTTCTTTTAGTCCAGATGTTCCCCAGTAAGCACGATTATTGAATGTTTTGAAACTGGCTTTTTTTTTATTCAAGTTATTTTTCATTTCAGAATTGCAATTTTTATAAGCTTCTTCATATTGAGCTAAGACAGACTTGTATTCTTTTTCTAGTGCCTCAATTTTTAATATATCCGATTTTAAATTCATATTTTCATTTTCATTATCATTTATATTTTGATTAACCATAATATAATATAAACAAAGAAACTATTATTTTATCCAATTTTTAAATTTATATCTGGCTAAAAAAAATACAATACTGATAAATGAGAGTAATGGGTTTTCATAACTCATTGTTAATATTTTATTTGTTTCTATTTTACTTGGAACAATTATAGTTTTTTCATTCAAAGCCTTTTCATTCAAGTCATTTTCTATTTTTCTTATATAACTTTGTATATTTGTATCAGTATAATACATTTTGTTAGTTGGTTTTCTAAAAAGGAATGAAAACATTATAAATATTTGTATAATATAAAAAAAAGGTATTTACGAAGACAGATTACATTTTACGAATAATTGATAAAAATGTTGTAAACAATCCTGTTTTGTATATGTATATTAGGGCAATAATAATTAAACCATATGAAAATTTTGTTGGAAGCATTAATGCTAAAATAAATAGAATACCTGCAAATAATACGGTATTAAGAATATAACTAATAATATACTCTTCTTTTGTATTACTAATTAATATATTAGACCCTGATTCGGTACCTTTTAAGCCGGATAATGTTTTTTCGTATTTGTTATTTTTGCCCTTTTCTATATTTAATTTTTTTGAAATATCACTCATCTCGTCTGCTAATACTTTTATATTTTTTTGAATATTATTGGTTAAAGAATACATTTCTCCGCTTAAACCTTGTAACTGATTTTTTGAATTTTGAAAATTGTTTGAATATTCATCTACTTCTGGATTTTTATTATAAAAAACATAATACTTTTTGAAATCATCTAAAGCAGATAAAAAACGTTGATTTATACTCTTTATCTTCTCTTCATTTTGTTTGGGTTTAGTTGTAGTATCCATATTATATATTTTGTATATTAAATTATAAACAAAATATATTCATTGTTTTAGGTTTATTCGGTTAACCGGTTTATAGTTTTAATTACATACAAATTCTGTAATAAGGTGCCGAAATTGCCGTCTTACTAGGTCGGATGATTTCGCATACTTGTCCAGGTCTTATACCAATCGCCTGCGCTACTGGGTCAAATCGTGAAATATCTGGGAACTGTGCGTCTTCCATAACATTATATCGTTTCTTTATGGTAATAACTTCAGCGCTACTTAGAACGCGATGCGGAGGAACTAGAACGTGCTTCAGAATATTAAACTGTAATCGTTTCAAATTCTGGATAACAATGAAAATCTTGTCTTGCTCCCAAATATGCTTTAATGTGTTTATTAATGTCTCATTCACTTCATCCTTTACAACAATAAACAGCGTATCATGCTTTGTTAAAACTTCCTCAACATTGAATAAATCGTCAATCATCTCCTGCAAATTTTGCGGTCTTAAAGATTTTGCTAAATAATAGCGAATATAAATCTTCGGTTTCCTCTTTATATCCACATCTTCCGATGCCTTTTCTAAAATCATATCTAATTGATTATTTACCTTCATTGTATTTACTTCATTTATACTAAATCCTTCATACTCGCTTGTGTAATAGCCTTGCGAATTCATTAGGTCTAGAAGAATTGTTCTGGACTTGTATATGGACGAAATTAAACTACTGGTGTTTTGAAGTGTTGACATTTTCTATTATAATATAATAATATAAACAAGAGTTACTTTTATTTCAATTTTTATTTATATTATTTTGTCTTTTTTTCTTCTTTTTATTTGAATTTGAATTAAATCTTTTTAACTACGGTAAAACCTTTGCTTAAATTACTATTGTCATTACTGTTATTACTAGTACTAGTACTAGTAGTGCTACTGTCATTTGTATTCTTTTCACTTGCGTTTGTATCACTTGCGTTTGTATCACTTGCGTTTAGACCATTTAAAGGAGCAAATAACGACAATGAACCGCCATATAATGCCTCGGCAGCAGACTGTGGCTTCACAATGGTTATTTGTGGTGCGCTAACTACACCTGAAAGTTGCTTAAATTCGTTGGCCATGCTCTTATATGTATTTTGCAAAGCAGCAATTTGGTTTTGAACAGGCAGATTGCTAAAATACGATGCTAAGCCACCGCCTGACTGCGATTGTGCCTGTGCTTGTGCCATTATTTGGGTCATTACAGCTATACGTTGTTCTTCGTCCATCTTAATGATGGTAGCCTTTTTATCCGTCGGTAACTTATTAAATACAGTATTCATTTGCGAGTCATCAAATATTTCTAATTGGGGACTTTCACCACTAATAGCATCACTTATAGAACCAATTTTATTTGATACAACATCAAATGCACCACTTAATGTGCTAGATACTGATGTTCCAATGTCACCTAAACTAGAGTCTAAACTATTAACTGTATTAGAAACTGAGCTTTGAACTGAACTAGCAAGACTCTCAGGACTATTTTGTGGAGGTGAAATTATAGGACTAACTGGAGAAACTACGCTATACAACTTAACTCTGGAACCACTAACATTTCGTTCCAATTCTCCATCATCATAAACTACATTATACATTTCATTGCCTTGGCCATCCATATATATTTTATTAATAACTGCGTGTAAATTTTCTCTGGTTTCTTCATTCTTGACAATAACTTCGCTACCAATATTGAATACTGGGTTTTCTACTGGTGATGTATCAGCTTCTAAACTTTGAGGCATTTCTTTACCTGGTTCCTTATCAATTCCATATTCACGAGGCACTTGCTTTACCCTTGCCGTCATTTGCTTCTTGTAATTCTCAATAATTTCATTTATTTCGCGATTTGCTAAACCATCTTCCCCGTGGTCTATACCAAGCAACTTGTCAATATTCTGTGATTGGTAAGACAAATTAAGTAACTGGTCAACATTTTCTTCGGTAATAATGCGCATCTGAACATTCATTACTTGAAGTTCTTGTATTAGCAATTTCAAAGCATATGGGATGCGCAAAATACTGAATGACCTGCCATAAACTGAGAACGCGTCTAAAACAGGTTGACCTTCCTTTGAATTACTAAACATAAGAGGACCGTCTGAAAATGGACTTAAGAATAGATTGCGTTCCGGGTTATAAACAGCAATACCGCCAGTTTTATTACAAACTGCCATATAATATTCGTCACCACGGACCATATAAGACTCATTCAAGAAATACGATAGACCATGTGCCATAATACCATCACGTTCCATCTCACCTAGTCTTAAACCACCATCATTTGCTCTTCCCTGATTCGTCTGTCTTGTTAAAGCACTGCGCTTACCTGTGGCACGATAATTGATTTTATCCTTAACCATGTGCTTCAAACGCATATAATAGGTGGGTCCAATGAATATTTCAGAATATAATTGTTCCCCTGTGAAACCATTATACAAGATTTGGTTACCTGAATTATGGTAACCCATTTTTGTCAACATTGGTCCATATGTGTCATAATTGGCACCCTTTGTAGCATATGCAGTGCAGTCACCGTAACCACCATACAATGTGCACGCCTTGCCTAACAGACATTCTACTAGTTGACCAATTGTCATACGTGACGGAAGAGCATGTGGGTTAATAATGAGGTCGGGTCTGACACCGTCAGCTGTAAAAGGCATATCCTCTTCTGGAATAATGAGACCTAAAGTTCCTTTTTGACCGGCCCTTGAAGCCATTTTGTCACCAATTGCTGGAAGGCGTTCTTCGCGAACACGAATTTTTGCGATTCTGAAGCCCTCCTCGCCCTCCGAAATAAACGACTTATCAACGAATCCGAGCTGACCTTTCTTTGTTGTCTTTGAATTATCCGCAAACTCACCTCTGTTTTCAGTAGATGACGTTACTTGTCCAATTAAAACAACACGGTCATGTATTTCAGTATTTTCCTTGATTAGACCGTGTTCGTCAAGTTTGCTATAATCAAATCCTTCTTTTAATCTAGACACGTTTTGTTTGGACTCAATATTTGAGAAAAACGAATTAGTATTACCACCTGATACTCTTGAGCTCTCTTCTCTGGCTTCATACGTTGTGTAATAGCTTGTTCTGAAGAGACCTCTTTTAATAGAACCTTCATTAATTAAAATGGCGTCTTCCACATTGTATCCAGTGTAACTCATAATTGCAACAATCGCATTGACTCCATAGGGCTGTTCTTCATTATTAATATATTTCAAGTATCGCGACTTAATCAGCGGCACCTGACCATAATTTAAAATAACACCCATCTTATCCAAACGCATCTGGTAATTGGAATGATACATTGATACTGCCTGCTTACTTTGACCACAAGAAAACACATCACGAGGCAACTGATTTGATTCAGGGTAAATAATGGAATTACCCATTATTCCAAACATTAACGATGGGTCTATTTCTGAATGCGTGTAAAATTTATTGTCCTTTATTTGGTCAGGTCGGGTGGCAATTAGTGCTGTTTCTGACTCTGAAGTGTCCAAATAATCTACAATTCCCTTATTTTGTTGCAACATATCTAGTAAACGGTCTAAACTGTTGTAACCCGGATATAATTCATTTGCTTCATATAATATATTTTTTCTCAAAGAGAAGTTATCTTTCTTCTTTTCTTCAAAACCAGCAACAATTTGTGTCCAATGAAACTGATGCGACAAAATGGTTTCGCGTATATTTCCGTGATTATAACTGAGTTTGCCGTCGCTATCTTTGTAATAAACCGGGCGAGTAAGACGTCCTGAATCCGTGTAAATATATACAATATTTGACTCAAAACTAAATGAAATACTCGTGTAAATTGGTATAATGCCATTGCGTCTAAAAAGCTTCAGTGTATTCACATTTTCAATCGGGTTTTCCATTATTCCAATCCAATTACCATTTACAAATAATTTAGTCGCAGATGCCAACATTTTTGGACTACACTCTTGAATTAATTTTAACGGTGTGTTGGCTCTTAACCACTTAATAAGAGGCATAGAAGAGAATCCGTTTGTAATAACTGTGCTAATAGACATATGCTTATGTAGACCAACATTACCACCATCAGGTGTGTCAACAGGGTCAATGATTCCCCATTGCGACCCATGTAAATAATGAGGTCCAACTACTTTAGATGTTGGGTCTAGTGGCAGACTAATTTTGCGCAAATGGCTCATAAATGTGAACCAAGACAAACGATTGACATCTTGAACGAGACCTAGGCGCTTTGTATTTGGGTCGGCGCCCCAGTTGCCCTTGAAGCCCTTTTTGAAACCGTCTTCAATAATGCGCTCCTTGAAAAAATCCTTGTAATTGTCCTGGATTAGCGACATAAAGTTGGAACGATATTTGCCTGGATGATAATAGAACTCCTTGTCCATCTTCAAGAATATGCCGCGATTTTGTATCAAAAAATACTCGCGAAACAGGTCATAAATTAGTGTGCCTGACATTTCAACACGTTTGAACTTGAAATTGTCACGGTCTGTAGGCTTCTCACGCTTCATATAAACTCGCAATAATTTGTTGACCATAAAACCTACATAATATGCCTTATTTAAAAAATTGTCTTCACCAACGTGCGGCAAAAAATAATTCATAAGAATTTCTAAAACTGCCGAAACAGTTTGTCTTTTGGTAAATGTCTTGATAAACTCTAGCGCCGTTTGTTGCGTGAATATTTTGTTCGTATCGTGAACAGACGGAATAAATAAATCTATCATATTTGAGTTTGTTTCCAAATCAAGTAGGCAACATTCAATAATAGCTTTGTCAGATACTACACCCAATGCACGCATCAAAATGAATAGCGGAATAGGCTTTCTTACATTAGGCACGTCAATAACAATTTGGTTATTAGAGTAGGTCGCATCTGGTGCGACCATCTTTGCACTCGTGTAACGAATAGGTTTAGAACTGTCTTCGGAAACTGACCTGACTTCGCACGAGTAGCTATACATATTATCTGCCTTATTTTGTCTGACATAGAGCATATTATCTGCGAATTTCTCCTGACTAACAATACATTTTTCTTTTCCATCAATAATAAAATATCCACCAAAGTCATTTCGGCATTCACCTAAATTGAAACGGGCTTCAGTTGGCATACCTTTCAAAATACATAAATTTGAGTGTGTCATAATAGGGAAACGACCTAGATATATTTTTTCTAGAGTAATGGTTTCCTCCATTTTTTGTTCACCTTCATAATAGACAAAGTCAACATCAACATCATAATGAATTGTTGTGCCATATGTCATATTTCTTAAACGGGCATCATTTGGATACATAAAATGTGGGTAAGGTTCTCCAGTTTCAATAGTACTGTCATATATGACGGGCTTACCAAAGTATAATTTGTCACCAGTTTTTCCACCAAGATATAAAAAACATTCATTTCTGCCTTTTTCAACTACTCTGCCCTCCCTGGTTATTTCCTTATTTTGCTCCTCTCTTTCAATAAAACGAATGGGATTGTTTTCACGAAAAATCTGAAAAATACCTTTGTCAAAAAAGTCGTTATATGAGTCTAAATGGTGGGCAACTAAATTATACGGATTGTCTTTAAAATATTTGTCAATTAGATTCCAAGCGATTGTATCCATAATAATATAATGTTATATATTTTTTATAATGTTTTTTATATAATATATAAGAAACATTTGAATAACTAATTATTTTTCTATGTATTTGTCTATTACAACAGCCTTTGTAACATTTCGCACTATTTTGTCTATATTGTCGTGCTGTTCTTGTTCTGTTACGCCAGACATAGAGTTCATTACTATTTTATTGTATTTATCAAATTTTTTTGTTCTAGGGTCTTTGCATTCCGGATTCTCTTTTACCCACTCATTGATTTGCCTGATGTTTTTAAAAGCTACCTTTTTAATTGCATTTTTTAATACAAGCTTCTCATCTGTCTCCTTTATCCAGCAATCATTGTCTTTAATATACACGGTTTCTCGTTTCAAGTCGCTACAATGAATGGGGCGCAAATATGTGTCTATTGCGTTTAACCCTTTCACAATAATATTTGAAACGCCACCAGCATAGCCATCTTGAGCAAAATTCTCCAGGTCTGATAATTGCACCTTAATCGTATCAATAAATTCGCTCATATTCATAGCATCTTTACATTTCTCATTCAGAAAAACCTGCAAATTGAATGAATTGTTACAGTTTGTATTGACACTGTTGTTAGTTATTGTGTTATTTGAATTGGTGGTTGTATTGTTTTTTATAGACATTTCAATCAGCTGCCTTTGTAGTTCATGGTTTTGTTTTAATAATTCAAATAGCAGATTCTTATCAAATGACTCAGATTTGTTCATTTCATTTTCAAAATCATTTATAATATCGCTCTTGTTGCCAGTGTTCACTTTTTCTTGATAATCGCATATTTTTTTATGCCTCCATAATCCTGAATTATCTTTATATGTCTTACCACATATGCAGTCATACAGAGGGCTTGGGATTTTTGGGGATTTTTGGATTGAAAATGTTGATTTATCATTGCTTAAATGTTTTTTGGTATTATGATGTTTGTTGAAATCCTTTTTATTAGACGTTGTATAGTGACATTTTTCACAATAAAAATTATGGGGATTTTGGGGGACAGAATCATTGCTAAACATTGCTATATATAAGCAATATATAAAATCCCCTAAGGGTTTTGTCAAAAAACAGAAAAAAATATCGTCACAATTTTTTTACACAAAAAAAATAATTGTCAGCATCTCAGTCACAACGTGAAAAAAACACTGTTTTTTGAAACTTTTTTCAGGTTCTTAAAATTGGACATTTATAAATGTCCAAAAATCATTTCCCTTTTTACTTTTTAGAAAATATTTGTTACTGAGAAATATGATAAAATCCCATGAATATTTTTGTTACCAATTCTGGTTATAAAAATATTAAATTATAAAATACAATAATTTGCCTAGGTAAATCTACCCAATTAAAACATTATCAAGACCCATTGTTTCGTTGCCTCGCGTCCAATCCCCCAAAATATCAATTTGCTTGACATTTTGCAGGACATTTTTGAAATGATTGACTCCAATTTGCGTATAATTGAGACCATTAAGCCACAAGGTATGGACCATCGGCACAACAAATTCCTGAATTGACCCATTGTATTTTGCAATTAAATGATTAACAGGAAATATGATAAGCTCATTTGTAACATTATTTGTTACTCTAATTAAAGCCGATAAAGGGCTATTTGGGTTTTTAAAATCTCCGGAAAAACTGCTCATAGTAAATGAAAATATACTTGAATTTTTCAAAGAGAAATTAGTCGGGAATTGCTTACTAAAATACCACAAATTGGAATCATCCTTTCTTTTACTGTCCACATTAATAACTTTGTCGTCGCCAATAATATAATGAGACATTAGTCCGTTCAAGCTATACGGTCTAAATACAGCATCTGTTATATTTTTATTCCCTACTATTTTCCAGCCGTTATTATTCATGTGAAACAATTCTTGTAAAACAGTATTAACCGTTTGAATATAAATTAAATAAATAATCAGGAAATAGCAAATCATTGTTAGTATATACTTATATAGTAACAATCGTAATGTTTAATATGTTTTATAATATGTAAAACTGATTTATAAATTTTTCAATTTTAATGTCTTGCCTTTACCCGACTTTTTACGATTAACAATTGTCTTTGCGTTTGACAAATTATTAGTTATTGTAAACGTAGTCCAAGGTTGTTGCGGCCTGTCTTCCAAGTATTCTCTAAGGTAAGACCACTCTTTATGTTCATCACAAAACTTATTCTTATCAAAAGGAATCCCGCACGAGTTGCCCCAGCGCAAAGAAAATGACATATTCTTTGCCATTGTCGTGTCGCAAACATTTCCATCTAACGCACCGCGAGGCTGATAAGGCTTGGGTCTAGATGGGTCGGACATATATTCACGTGCATCTAATTCATAATGCGAGCACACCGTTCTAGAGCACGGGTTTTCCTTGTGTAAATACACATCATAATGGTCAGACAATATTTTTTGAGCAATTTCAATATTAATTTTGCCTTTGTGTTCATCCATCAAGTCATCTAAGCGAACGCGTCTGGCTCCCTGATGGCGACGAATGTCGTCAAATCCGGTATTTGCGCACTCTAAATTACGAATGCGAGAATCATAAGGCGCATTAAATCCAATGAAATAACCATTCTTGGTTCGCTCCACATTATGAAAACGCAGACCAAGCTCCAATCTCAAAATTTCATTTGTTTTGGTGTCGCCAAAAAGCCACGAATTGGCATAATCTCCAGAATTACCATCTAACAACATTTCCACATAATCATCTAGGGTTTTACCATATTGCATAGCATTTCTGATACGGCACGAAATTGGAATATTATTTTCGTAAACATTAAATCCACCAATAGTTGTCTCAGTGCCAATAATTCCGGCAGATGTTACAAAGAAATCGGTTCCAGACCATATCCAACCAACAAAACCTTGTATCAACATACGACAGCCTTTTTCAGGCTTTAAATCAAGCACAATGCGCGCCAACTGTCCGTCAACAAAATTACTAAAATTATTGTGCGATACAACAATCTTACCATCAGCAGTCCAGTCACCATTTGCCATAAATGCACTACATTTATCGGCAGCGCCACCCTCCTTCCCTCCGGAACTCTTTGAACCATTTGTACCAAAAACAGCAATGCGTTCTTCATCGGGCATATTCGCAAACCAGCCTTCAGTCAATGTCATCCAATTATTCCAAGCAACAATCCAGTCAACAGACAAATTTGTTCCGGCGGCAGTACATCCCTCCGAAAAGCCAACCATTTCCTCATAGAATTCAGGAAACTGCTCCATAATTTTTGGTTTAAAGTATTTAGCAGCAGCTTCAACAAAGAAATCCCATTTTACACCAATGTCAAAAAAAGTAGTGAAATCAATAATTTTTTTAGCCCGTTTCATTTCATCGGCAACTAATCTACCATATGCGTAGCCGCGCTCCCTAGGTTTTCCCTTGACCGAAACATATATCCAACCGTTCATTTCATATGATATGCCATTTTTTACCTTTTTCATATTAGTTTGCATTATATAATATAATATAATATGATATAATTTAATTATAATTTATTCATTATTAATTGTTTTGGCAATTGGGATATTTAATATTTTAGAAATACTATTATCAAAACTAATATAAAAACCTGCTAAAATTAAAAAGAAGGCAAGATAGTCACTTCTAAAAATATCTCGCTTAAGGTAAAAATGGTTGACTAGTAAAACTAATGAAAATTGTATAATAATTAGTAAAATTATATCATGAGTAGGTGTAACTAATTTATATTTATCACCAAGCATAATAACAGAAGGCATTATTAACCAATCTAACCAAGCAAAAGGTATAGCCATTTTAAATGCCTCCCATACACCTAAATTTTCAAATGGTATTGTCACGTATTGACCCCATACAGAAAAACTTTGTGCTAGTATAAATAAAAACAAATATAATAAGTAATAATGTATCTTAGAATAGTCCATATATATAAATTAAGTTTTTAAATTGTTGTATTGATATAATTATATTATCACAATATTATATAATGAATATTTTTCAAACAGTATTATTGTGGTTATTTCTAAATATTTTGATTGTTATTGCTATGCAGTTAGCGCTATTTCTGCAAACAACGGATGCTTTTGATAATGCTCATATGATTGAAAAAATAATAACGTCGGAGTTTTGGGCAACAGTCCAATGGGTATTTGTGATTCCAGCACAACGTCTTGGCATTCTGTTTTTTAACCCAGCTCAACTAGCAATGTCATCATATATTTTTAATTTTATGTCGCAAATATTCTCCAATTCGTTTTGGTTAAAATTACCTACAACAATAGATGATTATGCTGGTATGACAATCATATTATTAGGTTTATATTTTGCCAAATTCAGAATTTTTGGATGAAATTAGGATGAAAATATTATCATAATCATAATATTATCAAAAATACTGTAATATGCTTTAGCGCTTAATAACAGAATTATTTTATTTAACGCAAGATACGTTTTGGGTCTTGTAGTCCGTCTTTTTTAGTCTTTTTATGTTGATTCATCATAACAAGACCAACAATAACTGCCAAAAGAATAAATGGTAATATAACAAGGAACCAGGCAATTTCAACGTGACCATCGCGACACATTAAATTAAGAACCCAAGTCCAAAATAATACATAGACTATTTTTACAATAAACACGGCAATACAACTGGGGACTTGACACGAAAAACTGCCTAAACTATATTTGTTTTTATTTCCCAAGTTTTGAACAATCGCCATTGCAAGTCCAATAAATGAAATAACAAAGTAAACAAGAGAAGGAGTACATAATTGACTTAATTTATTTGGAAAAGCCATTTTAATAAATTAAGTATAGATAATTATATTATTTTAAATGCCCTTAAATAAGCATTTTATTTGTTTTTGCAAATTGGTCCATATACACTTTTGGATTTACTGGTGCAGAATAGCCATTTAATGAATTCAATGTGCTTTCAAAATTAAATTTCAAATCTCTGCCTAAATTAACAAATTCTTGGGGTAAAAGGCCACCACCTTGTAATTTGGTTTTTCTAGACTTATTTTTTTTGCCTCCCCAACTTTTTTTGCTATTAGATTTACCTCCCCAACTTTTTTTTGCTCCACCATCTAATTTCATCATTGTTTGAACATCAGTCTTGTATAAATTATTTGCCAAATAGTTGCGACTGCCATCAACACCGGGCCATCCTTTGATTTCTGGGAGCCATTCTTTTCCTACCAATGGAGCAGGAACTGGAGGTAAATCTGTTTTAAAAAAATTTCCACCTTTTTGGTGTTTATAACAAGTAGGACAATTAAAAAAACCACCTGTTTGGCGATGACGACAAGTTGTACAACCACCAAAACCACCTGTTTGGCCACAAGAGCCACAACCGCCTCCCATTCCGGAGGACCCACAATAGTGAGTTACTGGGTCACATCCCCCGCCTTTCATAGAATGTTTACAGCTTTTAGAACATTTATGACTCTTGCCGCCTAAAGAATGTCTTTTAGAACATCCCTTCATTCTATAAATTTTTTGCTTTTTTCCACCCTTGTTTTTTCTAGTAGCCATTTATTATATACCTGGAAAATAAAAAAACCCAAATATAATAAATGTAATATAAATAAACGCACCTTTATGTTATATATTAATTTTAATCAATATCCACATGCGTAAGCATATGTCGGCGACAGCACATCTTCATAAGCTTGAGCTCATCTAATACTTCGCCCTCGGGCGTCTTTTCGCTATATTCCGACGTCAAATAAATCACTTTATCAACGTGTAGGTCCTTCGCCATTTTTCGCTTTCTAACTTCTTCAGTATAATATCGGTATTTGTTTGCTAAAACAATTCCACAGGTAAAACACTTTATAGGGATAATCATCTTTGTATATATATTTATACTATTCTTATATATATTTATTTTAAAATCAATTTTTTTTGATTATGACAATTACGTCAGTTTTATTTTTAATATTATAATATATAAAATACTAAAATGTCAAAAAATGATAACCTTGGTGCTGGAGAAATAGTAGGAATTGCAATTGGCTCAGCTATTGTTATTGGTTTAATAGTTGGTTCACAGTATAATTCTAATAATTCTAATGATATAGCTGAATTTGTAGGAACAATTGGCGGCATGAACCCACCAAGTGTAGAACAAATGACCACCTTATATAATGAAGGTAAAGGTAAAATAAAGGATGTTAATGTTATATATAATGACGTGACTGCTTTAATGGTTCAATCGGCATCAGGGTCACCAGAAGCCATAACATGGTTACTAGACAATGGAGCTGATATTAATTTTCAGAACTCAGAAGGTTATACAGCTCTCTACTTTGCCATCATTTCCAAAAATAATGATAATATAAAACTTTTGTTAAGCAAAAGAGCCAAGGCAATTATTAAATTAACCGACGGTAGTCAACTGAATCTAAATGAATTAATACGAGGAAATGAAAGAAAAATTATGCAGGAAAAAAATACAGAAACAGAAAAAGATATCATTTCACAATTTGTAGGAACAATAGGAGTGAATATACCCACATTGGATAAAATGACTACCCTATATAATGAAGGTAAAATAAAGGATGTTAATGTTACATATAATGGTCTAACTGCATTAATGGTTCAATCTGCATCAGGAACCAGAGAACCCATAGAATGGCTGCAGTCTAAAGGAGCGGACCCAAATATAAAAAACAAGGAAGGAGAAACGGCTGTAGACCTTGCTATTAAATTTGGAAATACACAAGCTCAACAATTGCTAGAAGATATAAATATAAATAAAGATTTTGTAGGTCAACTAACAAGTCAAGATACACCTAAATTGGATAAAATGAAAGAACTGTTTACAGAAGATAAAATAAATAATGTGAATGTTACATATAATGGTATAACTGCTTTAATGGTCCAATCTAGATATGGGACTATAGAAACGATGAAATGGCTTTTGGAAAATGGAGCGGATACCAATATTAAAAACAGTAATGGTCGTACAGCACTGTGGTATGCTGTAGCGGCAAATGTTGAAGCGAAGGTTAAATTGTTACTAGACCATGAAGCCAATCCACAATTTTTGGATAATAAAGGTATGAGTATATTATTTTATGCTGTGAAAACCAAAAAGGAGCCAGGAATCATTAAAATATTTAAATCATTGCTTCCAGATGAAGCAAAAAAACTGTCTCCGGAAGAGCAAGCTGAGTTAGAAAAAGTGGAAAAAGACGAAGAACAGCAAGCAATAGAAAAAGAAAAGGAAGCAGTTATAATTAATTCAACTGATTCCAGTTCATCTACATTGGGTGGCAAAAGACTAGGCAATAAAAAGTTCACTGTATCACGATTTGGCTATACAAGGAGAAAAAGAACAAATAATAACAAATCCAAAAAAATAAAACCAAATAAAATAAAATCTAAGAAAAATAAAATCTAAGAAAAATAAAATCTAAGAATAACAAGATAAAAACATATTATAAAAATAACTATAATATGCTTTCGCAAATAAACAGCATTATAACCAATAAAAATATAAGTGATAAAAGGATTGAATGGGATGACTATTTTATGTCCATTGCCTTACTCGCATCACAGCGTAGTCCATGTAAGCGTCTTAATGTTGGCTCCGTTATAGTCAAAGATGGTCGTCTTATTTCAATGGGTTACAATGGATACATTTGTGGGGCGCCGCACATTTCCCGTGTCAAAGACAATCACGAGCAGTCTATTATTCACAGTGAAATCAATGCGATAACGGATTGCGCAAAACGTGGAACAAGTCTATCCGGTGCCAAAATATATGTAACACATTATCCGTGTATAAATTGTTTTAGAGCAATTGCGGCTTCAAATATAAAGGAAATTGTGTATCTAAATGACTACAATAATGATGCAATTGTGGCGCAGTTGGCGACGGATGCGGGGCTCACAATTTGGAAACTACCTACAACCATGTAGGGCATCTATCTAAATACAAATTTTATAACAGCCTACATTAATGTAGGCGGGTGAGGGTATCGCTTCCCTAGATAATAGTAGGCGTCCATTGAAATCAGATTGCCTTTTAAGTCCTTCTGGAATGTAGGACCATTGACGTCCCCAGCCATACAAGTGTTGCCGTTTTGTCCCTGGACCAACACGCAACAAGTAGACGTTTTACAGCTTTCGTCTGTCAAGCCCTTGGCAGCTTTATTTAGTTCATCTGATTTGCCTCTGTAATTTTCGCAAAAACTTTTAGCACCATTAAAGTTAAATTCTTGGTCTTGGTCTAGGTTTTGGTTCTGGTCTTTTTTAGGAGGTAACTGAAACATCAATTCACTGTTTTCTTCTGTGTCTAATACTGGTTTTGTATCAAAAGTCTCCACTGTAACTGTTTGTATTAATTTCCTAGTTGTTTTTTTATTTAAATCTATATTGTTAAAGTTGATGTATACTAACAAACTTACAACAACAGCAATAATTATTGCTATATATTTAGAATTGTCATTAAAAAAACTTATAAATGAGTTCATATATATTCTATATTTAGAAAAGGAAATAACAAAATATAATATTTTCATATTTTATAATGGCGTACAAAAGATACAACAAATCTTCTAAAAGGCGTTCAGGTTCAATGATTAGAAAATCGCTATCAAAGGGATACAATGTAGCAAGGTCAACCACTAAAAAATATGCACCCAGGGTTAAGGCTGGATTAGAAACTGTTGGTTCTAAAGTTAAATTTGTTGCCAAGGAGACAGTCCCTGTAATTGAGAAGGTTTCGGATAGACTTCTTGGGTTTTTAAACAAGACCAGAAAGAATCTGAATATGAAGGCTCAGACTAAGTCTCAGTCAAAGACCTAATTCTAAAATATTAAGTATAATAAAATAGTTTAATACATTCATCGTAAGTTAAACTATTTTTACCAAACAAGGATAACTCGTAATCTAGCAAGCAACTCATAAATTTCTTATTGGGACATATTTGATTTCTTTTATGTCTGACATAATTAAATGCCCTTTTTAATTCTATTTTGTAATATTTCATTATGTAAGCAATAACAATTGTGGATGACCTACTTATTCCAGCAGCACAATTCACTAATACAGACTTTTCCTTATGTATAATATCTCCAATTTCATCAAAATAGAGAGAAATATTACAATTATAATCATCGCTTAACTCATACTTGTGAACCTTTACATTTGGATTTGTATTAGTAATTTGTAATCTTTCAGCAACACAAATGACGCATGATATATTTGTATTTTTTATATTTTCAGCATCATTAGCATCAAACATGTCGCCCAAATATAATTTTTTTTTTATAATTTCAGACATATATAATTATATAATGAATAAAAAATACAAATATTTAACTTTATGTTTCCCTTATCCATTGTAACATTTACTAAACACCTCCTGACAATCCCACATCCAGTTTGGGTCTGAATTTGCTAGAGGCCGATTTGGTAAATGTTCTAGTAATACATTTAGATAACTGACATATACATGTTTTTCGGTCAAATATTTTGGCCGGCGTTTTTCTTGTTGTAGTTTATTTATAAATAAATTTAAATCGCATATTAACACTCTTTTGTATTCTGGAATCACTTTTATTATTTCTTTATGTGCGTCAATAATAGATACTGCCATTATTTATTATAAAATATAGTATCAGATTTTATAATAAGTCAATTTTTTATAAAACAAGTTTATAATAAAGGTTTCACAATTGTTCCCTTGCTTGTCTTAACCTTCTTCAACCTAGTCCCTGTAGTGTGTATTTCGTCATGACACGTGTTACAAAGACTTATCAGGTTTGCCGGGTGGTTCTTATGAAATGTTAGCCCATCCTTGGCGTTTTCAATAAGACCACGGCCGTCTGCGTCTTGCTGATATTGTAAATGATGGACCTCGGTCGCCATATGTTTGCCACATTTTTCACACTGTCCCTTTATATGCTTGGCATTAAAATGCGATTGTTTCCTGTCTAATACACTTTTGGCTTCCGGTTTATATTTCATACGTATGTTATACGCCATTTCTAAGAAATCTTGCGGCAAGCTAAGTGACTTACATACTTCAAGGCCATACATATTGTTTCCCGGTCCGTCTTTTAGTTTCCTATCATATACAAGCGCGTCAGTTTCCTTGTCATAAATAACCGACATATGTTTACATTTTACACTTGTCAAAGACGTTATTTCTTCATAATCCACTATTTCGTGTAAATGTGTCGCAAATATAAAAGAACACTCTTTTTTATAAAGTGTTTGCACACCAGCAACAAAAATACTAATAGCACTTGTGCTTTCTGTTCCGGAGCACAGTTCGTCGCCTAAAACAAGACTGCGACTGTCAGCTAGTCTTAAAATGGTTCTTAGTTCAGACATTTCAACGGCAAATGTAGATAGACCTTTGAATAAATTGTCGTTGCCTAGAATACGTGTAAAAATGTATTTATATGGATAATATACAAACGATGATGCTGGCACATATAGACCCGATTGTGCCATTACAACGCTAATTCCAAGCGCCCTGATAATGCTGGTTTTTCCAACGGCATTAGTTCCGTATAAGAGAATACCATTTGTTTCATCGGCTCCAATAGTGACATCATTGGCTACATAAAGCTCAGATTGCTGTATTTTCTCAATCAAACAGTGGCGCAAATTGTGCGCCTTTATATAAGATTTTTCTAATCCTATAGTAGGAATTCCTACAGAAGAGTTTTCAATAGTAGGTTTACAATAATTATACTTGAAGGCAATATATGTCTTGGCATATACTACATCCACACACGTGATGAACTCGCAAATATCTTCTATTTTACTTTGAAATCGTTCCAAATCATTGATAATATTGGCGTAAACTTTGGACACTGTATCAATCAGATTTATCTTGATTGAACTAACATCCTTGCATAATTTATTTATTTGCGGGCTTGTAATGAAACGATTTGTTGCTGATTGTTTCTCCAATACAATAACATCTTTGCCAATTTCCAAGACAAATTGTCTTTCATCTTTGAAATATGACGACTTATATGTTAAACTAATAGTTTTGGCCTTGTTTAAAGACAACACTTCTTCTAATATTTTACATCGTCGGTCTGTCGCAATTAAACTGAAATTGTTCTTCTCAGTTTCGTGTATTTTTACAAAGGTATCATTTGCTGCCGAATATTCTACATCATTTTCTGAAGAAACCGTTTTCTTAGTAACCTTCTTCTTCCCACCTGTCTCATAATTGGCAATAATAGAGCTAAAATATGCCCTACAACATTCTAGCTGGTCTTCTGATTCCATTAAAGTCATAATTTTTTTATCCAATACAGAATCCACTCCATTCTTAATAAAACTCTGCTCAATCTTATGAATGTTATCAATATCCTTACACATATCCATTATTAACACTTTATCCAAAAATGTGGAAATTTCAACAATGTATACTAACAAGTTTTCAAATACATCAGGTCCAAGCTTATCCTCTAAATATTCGGTTAGTTTGTGATTGCTCAGGACAAAATTATAAACCATTTTACTGGATAATATCCCCATGTAAAGTTGATAAATGTATTTTGGCTGTATTTTTTTCAACATTATTTGCCGATTAATCTTTACCAAGTCCTTGAATGAAGACAACATTTGTTTTACTATAGTATATTCATCTGTAGCCATATTGGTTAAGAGACATTCAACTATGTCATATTCACCCTGTAAATAGATTACATTGGTAACTGGGTTCAAAAAACTGTGGGTAAATTTACGCTTACCCATCGGAGTAATACATTCATTCAACATTTTGACAACAGATGAATACTTGCCTCTGTATGTGTCATCATCAATAATATTCAATTGCTTTAACGAATGATTTGCTAAAACTAATTTATCACTCTCATTTTCTATAGTTGGCTCGGCGATTTTATAAACCAAATTAGGGTTGTGTTGGTAAATGAAATCTAACAAATAACAGAATGCCTGGGTTGCGTAAACTGTCACTCCGAAGATTGTCATAAATGAACCAATGTCATCAAATTTGTAGAATTTCCTTAGCAACTCGGTCTGGTAAATTTGTTTCTCACAATTTAAAGCCCTTACAATATTTTTATTTTCTACTGCTAATTCATTTTGTTCCTTTTCATCAGATAAACTAACAAAATGGAGAGCCTTACTTTTAATATTCACATAACTGACAATATCATTAATATCTTCTTTTCCCAAATTTGAAATAACAATTGTCTCACTAGGGCAATGAATTGAAATAAACCGCTCTAGCTCATCAAAGGTTGTTGGATTTTTAATATATTGTTCAAAGTATTCCATAATACAGGATTTTCCTGTGTATATATCAATTAGTGCAACTCCAACATAAATAATATGTGTACAGGAATTTGTATTCGCAGAATTCAACAAAGAATACAATCCCTTTTTTCTTGTTTGTATCCAAATACAACAGGTTTTGTTAGTTATATTGTCTGTATCAACAGAAAAATATGTGCCAGGGGAAAAGACGCCTAATAATGACCTGGTTATTTGTCCATTTGACATATCATCATTTTGAACATATACAACAACTGTATATCCAGTATCTTGTAGCTTCTTAATATATTTATCCACTAGATGGTCCTTGAACCCACTAAGAACAACATTGTCATTACCAACACAGACCTTCTTATCAACTACGTTTAGGTCGCAAATTTTGGAAAAGTCGCAAATATTGCTGCCATATATTATATCATTTTTGTCCTTTAGACCGTATACTTCAAAAAAAGCACCACATTGCATTAGCAAAATTGTATTTTGACCATATTCGTCAGTATATTGCTTTGTTAAAGTGAAATATTCTTTTATAAATGACATTTGTTTTTGTTAGTTGCTATTAATTATTTATGTAAAGAAGTCTTTATATAAATATTTTTTATGTGTTATCACTGTAAAATGTGTTATCACTGTAAAATGTGGTATCACTAATTTAATAGAATAAATTGGGTGCCCGGATTATCAACCAAATTAAGTAACCAGTTTTTGGCATTAATATAAAACGATTTTGGTAAAATTGGAATCTTGTAATAAAACGTCTTCAATAAATACAACATTACTGAAATATACGCGGGTAATACAAATTTTTTGGTATGCTGTTTAATAATAATATCCTTAAAATTGTCATTATAAATTGAAAATTCAGCCTTTATATTCTCCCTTTTGTTTTCATATTTTATCTTAAATCCATTTACTACATTTCCATCAATAATATACATAATCTTCTTGAAGTCTTTTTTTTTCAAACGTAAATGATGCTGTAATTTATTCATTAAGCTGTCTTCATTATCTGTAAATATGGCAACATCAATATCACTTTTACCAGGCACATAATCTGAACGCTGGATGCTGCCATAAAACAATATTTTTGTGTCCAAATAATTGCTTAAATTGTAAAAAAACTTTTTAGCATTTGGCGGAAGCTCATTTTTAGTTGTTTCCATTATTATAACTTAACATAACCAGAGAAAACAATTACAATATGTTTTTTATTCCTCATTTAAAAAATTATGTAACAAAACATCCTTATTATTGTTAGTTATTTCACCTGCCAACATAGCTGATTCAAATGTTTTTCTTAAAATATCATTGGGTGCGGTGCTTCCTACTTTAATAATTCCGTGTTGTCTTAAATATTTACGAACATCCGTTATGCTAGTTTTCTTAAGTTCCTTTTGCGCATTGATAACATTTTTTCTAGTCTGTTTATCTTTTAATAATACGCCAACGCGCCTCATTTTGTCTGAACGACCCAGAGTAAATTTACGCCGAATTGTCTTTTTTATATATTTTTTTAATTCCGGTGCTTTCTTTTCAATAATTGAAGCATCTGATAATATTTCCTGTATTTTAGCAGGCGTGCCTTCATCAAATGGAGGTAAATCTTCTATTATTGAGCCAATTTGTGAAATTGGTTCTAAAATAGACAAATTTTGTGCTAAATTCTGGACTTCGGGTTTATGCCCATTTTCTTGTTCTTGAATTTTTTTTAATTTATTTTTTATTTGTTCTAAACGCTGTTCTCTTAATGAAGTTGCTGGTACAGGATTCGCGATGACCGGCTCAACAAACATATTTCTTTTTGGCGGTGTCGGTGGTCTGGCATTAATATCAATTGGGGTTGTATTTACATTGAATATATCAGGTAAATCAAAATTTTTCCTTGTTTGTATCCAAGAACGATATGACGGTTTTGACCCACCTTTTAAACAACCATAAGGCACATCCGGTTGCGATTTATATTTAATATTCATAACATTTCCTCCAGAAGGTACCGGCATATTTATTGGTTCTTGTAATTCACTTGGTAAATCAAGTGAAACATAAGGTGATGTTGCAACCGGTGTATTGGATATTAATGACGACATATAAATATTTGGGTTCATAGAAGCACCTCCTCCTATAATAGCAGGCGTAATAGAAGGTGTAACCAACGGATTTCTAAGTGTTTTATTGTGTAATCGTTGCTGAACAATCTCCTCTCTTTTTTTATTCTTAGATAACCCTGATAGATAATTTAATGCATCGTGAAATTCGTCATTATAACTAGATTTATTTTGACCTAAACTGCTGTTAGAATTTGTATTTGACTTTGAGTCTAAAATTTCCTTTGTTTTATGTTCTTTAATGCGCTTTAATAATTTTGTTTTTAAGTTATTTGGACTAACAATTGGGTTTATGACCATGTCTTTTTTCTCCCGAACCTTTCTTGTTTTGTTACCATTCATTCTGAATAGTTCTGGATTAATTTGTATTGTTTTTTTAGTAGACATTTTATTATATTAAAAAAACATTTTATGAATTTTATTTAAACCAATAAACCAATAGTAAAAATTACATATACATACTTGAAATAACTTGTCGCATAGTTTCGTCTCGTTTACTATCTGTATCATTCTTTAAAAATATTTCATAACCCTTATCTAAATCCCTTAAAGTAATTTTTCTCTTAAATGTTTCGTCTAAACAAAAGACGCGCCTAGAATGTGCTATTTTTACTTTTGCAAATAATGTTTCAATATCTCTACCATAAAATTTAAACGAACTCTTGTGTTTTTCAAACCATTTTACATTTATATTTAAATTATCTTTATTGTCTTTATCAGATGAAAGTAGTTCCCAACCAGAAATTTTAACCTTTTTCATAAAAATATGATATAAATCTTCCGCCGTGTATTTATCAGTTTTGAAACGCCAAGTAAATCGCGAATTAAGGCCCTGATTGTTGTTAAAAAAACATTCATTTAATTCAGTTTCATATCCAGCAATAATTACCATCAAATTGTCTTTATGGTCACTAAGTGCCTCGCAAAGTGTATCAATACATTCTTTTGAAAAAGAGTCGCGTTTATCTGAACTACCTAGAGCATATGCTTCATCTATAAATAAGACACCACCCAAACACTCTTTGACAACATCGCGTGTTTTTATCGCAGTCTGACCAAGAAATCCTGCTATAAGGTCACTTCGTGTAACCTTTTTAAAAGTACCTTTGTTTAATACCCCTATTTTGGCAAATATTTGTCCTATAATTTTGGCAATTTCAGTTTTTCCAGTTCCGGGAGGGCCATAAATGACAGTGTGCATAAAATCACCAGTACTTTCTATTAAAGCATTATTGTTGGTTTCTAATTGTATTTTGGGCTTGTGTAAATTTTGAATATAGAATAAAATTTGGTCAACAATATTTTCCTTTAGATTTTTCATACCAATCATATTATTTAAATTGGTAAGCGGCTCCTTTATTTTGTGTAAAATTTTCATATCAATATTGTATTTGGTTTCCTTTATGTCTGGATATTTCTCAATCAGGTGTAACAAATCTTCAATATTATTTATTTCGGTGTCAATTGTTACATGGTGTTTAATAATGGGCTCTATGTCTGGCCGTTTTAAAACAGTTTTTGCCTGACCATTTGGTTTAATAAATTTTTTACTAATAATTTGCTTTAAATATTCCTTTAGGTTTGATTCTAATTCCAATTTATTATTACTAGTATCATTATTACTTGTATCTTTACTATATTCGTTAGGGTCTATTGCGTTACATAGTATATCCAGTTTACTGAAAGAAGTGAATCCATTGTTTTCATCATATACTTTGTTTATTGAGTCTAAGCAGTTTTTTATTGGACTTTCCTTGTTACTGTCATTTGTTAAACTGTCATTTTTTGTTTTATTATCTAGGTCTAATAAAAACTTGTTATAATTATTTACATCGGTAGACGATTTAAACCTGTATTTTCTATTCATTATCAATATAGTAGTATTATGATTTATTTTTATATTGATTTTATGTTATTAGGTTTTTTTGCAAGCCCCCACAATGAAAAAGAAAAAGAAGATATAATAAAACCATTTAAAAATAAATTGAAATATAAAATAGCGTAAGAAATGAAATTATTAATGAAACCCAATATAACCCAAGCTTTAAACTTAAATACTATGTTAGCAGATTCGTGTAAAGAAAAAGAAAGTTTTAAAAAAGATAGCACGGTAGACCCCTACATTGAAACCCCCTGGTCTATTATTGACTCTTATTTCAGAGACCAGCATTTGGAGCGACTAGTTCGCCACCAGTTAGAATCTTATAATAATTTTGTTGGATACCAAATTATTAAAACGATTGAGATGTTTAATCCTGTTCATATCAAGTCTGAAAATGACTATGACCCTGTTTCAGGTAAATATGCACTAGAAATGTTCATCACATTTGAAAACTTTCATATTTATCGCCCTCAAATTCACGAAAACAATGGCGCAATTAAATTAATGTTCCCTCAATCAGCAAGGTTGCGAAATTTCACATACGCATCTGCAATGACAATTGATATCAATATTAAATACATTATTCGTAATGGCGAAGGACTATCAAATACCAATACGTTTCATAAAACATTACCCAAAATCCACATTGGCAAGCTACCCATTATGTTGAAATCCAATATTTGTGTCTTGAATCAATACAAATATGTAGACAATCAGCATACAGGTGAATGTCGTTATGATACTGGAGGATACTTTATTATTAATGGCTCAGAAAAGACTGTGTTGGGACAAGAGCGCGCTGCTGAAAACCGTGTATATTGTTTCAATATAGCCAAGAATAATACAAAGTATAATTGGAGCGCCGAAATTAAATCTGTCCCTGATTTCAAATGTATTTCTCCGAAGCAAATTAATATGATGATTTCATCTAAGAATAACGGTTTTGGACAGCCAATATGTATTCAAATCCCCCGCGTTAAACAACCAATTCCATTATTTATTGTATTTCGTGCTCTGGGTGTTATTTCAGACAAGGAAATCTGTGAATATATCTTGCTGGACCTGGATGTGCCAAAATACAAGGTAATGTTGGATAATTTACAGGCATCTATTATTGAAGCCAACAAGCATTTGACCAAGGAAGAATGCATCCGTTACATTACCAGTTATGTTATTTATACGCCAATCAATATGGACAAGGAAACTGGGATAAGGAAGAAGCACGAATTTACACTAGATGTGCTTCAGAATGACTTATATCCTCATTGTAATACGATTAGTCAAAAGATTTATTTCTTGGGCTACATGGCAAATAAATTGATGAAGGCAAATTTTGAATGGATAAAGGCAGACGACCGTGATTCGTATATTAACAAGCGTGTTGATTTGACTGGCAGTTCACTCAATAATCTATTCAGAAACTACTTTAACAAGTTGGTAAAGGATATGGAAAAACAGGTCATCAAGGAAATTAATACTGGTTCTTGGAGGTCAACTGAAGATTATTTGAATATAATAAATCTCACAAATATTTATAAAATTGTAAAATCAACTACGATTGAAAACGGGTTCAAGCGCGCATTGGCAACTGGTGATTTTGGTATTAAACATACAAATTCAAATAAGGTTGGTGTCGCACAGGTTCTTAACCGTCTAACTTATGTATCCAGTTTAAGTCACTTGCGTAGAATATCTACGCCGACTGATAAGAGTGGTAAGTTAGTGCCTCCTCGCAAGCTACATAATACATCTTGGGGTTTCTTGTGCCCCGCAGAAACTCCGGAAGGTCAATCAGTTGGTATTGTTAAAAATCTAAGTTATATGACACATATCACAATTCATTCAAATAGTATGTCACTCTATGAATATGTTACCCCACATATCGTGCCAGTGGAAGAGTTGAAACCAATTGACGTGTACAATAAGGTGAAGGTATTTATTAATGGTTCTTGGATAGGAATCACAAAGAATGACCCAATACATTTATATTCTTTGCTTAAAGATATGAAATGCAAAGGAATTATTAATATTTATACATCCATTGTATTTGATTATTTGACACAAGAAATTCGTGTTTGTAATGACAGTGGTCGTGTTACTAGACCACTTTTGCGAGTTAAAGGCAAGCAATTGTTACTAACAAAGGAAGTAGTTGATGGACTGAATAAGCATGAACTTGGTTGGGACGACTTATTCACAGATTGTAAAATAACGGATGCTGTATTGGAATATGTTGACCCTGAAGAGCAGAGCTTCTCAATGATTGCGACAAAACCATCAGAAATGTATTCAAATACATCAGCTACAGATAAAATCTACAAATATACGCATTGTGAAATTCACCCTAGTTCATTATTTGGCGTCGTTGCTTCGTGTATTCCTTTCCCTGACCATAATCAGTCACCGAGAAATACGTATCAGTCGGCGCAGGCAAAACAGGCAATGGGTGTTTACGCAACAAATTACAATGAACGTATGGACAAGACTGCGTATGTGCTTAATTATCCGACTAGACCTCTAGTAGATACTCGTGTAATGAACTTGATTAAGATGAACCAGATTCCATCGGGTTGTAATATTAATGTGGCAATTATGACACACACTGGTTATAATCAGGAGGATTCAGTGTTAATTAATAAAGGTTCTATTGACCGAGGGTTGTTTCAGACAACTATTTATCATACAGAGAAGGACGAAGATAAGCAGAAAATTAATGGTGACGAAGAAATACGATGCAAACCAGACCCGTCAAAGACAAAAGGAATGAAATTCGGGAATTATAGCAAGGTAAACTCAAAGGGTGTTATGCCGGAAAATTCACTCGTTGAAAGTCGTGACGTTATTATTTCCAAAGTCACACCAATTAAGGAGAATAAGAATGACCATACAAAGGTAATTAAATACGAAGACCAAAGTCGCATTTACAGGACAGTAGAAGAGACATATATTGATAAGAACTATATTGACCGAAATGGCGACGGATATACCTTTGCCAAAGTACGTTTGCGTGCTCTCAGAAAGCCGGTAATTGGTGATAAATTTTCAAGTCGTCATGGTCAGAAGGGTACTGTTGGTAACATTATTCCAGAAGCCGATATGCCATTCAATCGTGCCGGAGTGAGACCAGATATTATTATCAATCCTCACGCAATTCCATCTCGTATGACAATTGGGCAGCTAAAGGAGACGCTTTTAGGAAAAGTTTTAGTTGAATTGGGTCTATTTGGAGATGGAACTAGTTTTGGTGACTTGAATGTAGATGATATTTCCAAGAAACTCTTGTCACTTGGATATGAATCTAGCGGTAACGAATTATTGTATAGTGGTCTTACAGGGGAACAAGTGGAGTGCTCTGTATTTATGGGGCCTGTATTTTATCAGAGACTGAAACACATGGTTAATGATAAGCAGCACAGTCGTTCAATTGGCCCAATGGTGAATCTAACTAGACAGCCTGCTGAAGGACGTAGTAGAGATGGTGGTCTTAGATTTGGTGAGATGGAACGTGACGCAATGATATCACATGGTGCGGCCAGATTTACAAGAGGTCGTATGTATGATGCTTCAGATAAATATTCAGTACACATATGTAAGAAATGCGGTTTAGTAGCTTCTTATAATGACAAGTTACATATTCATTTATGTAGAACGTGTGATAACCGCACCGATTTCTCGTATGTAGAAATACCGTATGCGTGCAAACTGTTATTTCAGGAACTAACTACTATGAATGTTGTACCAAGAGTTATGACAGATAAATAAATCCATCTTATTACTTTGCTGAAGGAAAAGTGGAGCACTAGTTTTAGCAAATGTTATAATATAAATCTTATAAATTGAAAAACAAAATTAAAACTAAAACTAAAGAAAGATAAATCTAAAATAAAATATATATTTTTTATTCTACTATAGTATAATATAAATGTCTAATAGTGTTGGAACAGGTTTTTCACCATCTGCTACAGGTAAATCCGGCTGGTCAACTGGAGGTCTAGGTGATTTAGTCGGTTATATTCCTGGTCTTGGTATTAATATATTAATTGGCGGAAATAAAGCTTTAGCACGCCCTTCTCTGGGTGGCGGATTAAGAGGATACATGCCTCAACCAATTATAAATCACGATAATGCCGACGAGTTTGCGCAAACACGTTTTTTATTGAAGGATGCTTGGAATACAAGTAGTCTTTCAGGTAGTTCCAATCCTAAGCGTATGATTGGCTCTTTCCGTGCTGTTAATAATGCTGGTGATATTCTCAGCCGTCAAAATTATTCTTGCGGAGGAACTTGCCAGAGTTTTCAAAGTAGACCTGGATTAAAGGGTCTTAGAAGCCGCTTTGGTTCTATTTCAACGGCGTGTGTTGCTGATGTGTTTTACAGCTCTAACCAGGTTAACCCTGCCGTTCCTGCGTCTGCTTGTAATACTAAATTTGTTTATGATGGGTCCGACTTTATAAGATTTAGAAGAAATCAGGCCATTAATAGAAATTACAATGATAGGTCATTTGGCGGGGATGATTATTCTGGGTCACAAAGCGCGTATCGTCACATCAGAAGGTATTAAGTAAAATGTATAATTATAAAAAAGTTATATATATATTTTTAAAATATATATAATATATAATGAAAATTCATAATTTAGTAATGTTTATTAATAAACACAAACCATTATTTTATTTATCCTTTTTAGTTTTAGTTTTTGTTTTAGTTTTTTATAAACCCATTGTTGAAGGATTAAGTATGAATTCTTCAACATCTGATTTTGGAAATATTGGACCTATACCAGCAGGAAACAAATGGAGTGACCCGACTATTACAGATTTTAAAAAGGCATTTAAAAAAAAAAATACACATTCATCGGAAATAACTGATGATAGATTAAATAACCTTTATAAATTTGCAACAGAAGATGATGCAAAATATTATATATCAAATGGCCATTGGGAATGGCCGCCGTTTTATACAAATTGTATAAATGAATCAATTAGAAAAAATTTGGCAGATGATGCGGAAAAAAATAAAAAGCCACCACCAACTGAGGAGCAAATACAAAAATATGTGAAAATGATAGCATATCCAGAAAAAATACAACAAGAACCTATTAGAGCAGTATTATCCAGTCCTATTGCAATCAAAATGTATTTTAATAATTGCATTGGCTCATTAAAAGAATCCAGTTTTATTAGTAAAATGATGTGGCCTTGGAATTCGTTTATGGGGGACATAGGAGAAATCACAACTAAAGATAATAAAACTATAAAATGTGCCCCTAAGGTTATTCCTGGCTCTCCCACAAAGGTTTTATTGACAACATATTCAATAGACCCAACTACAAAACAATCTACGAGTGTAGAAACAAATTTTGACCAACTGCCATCATTAGTTTCAGGATTTAAGTATTTAAAAGATGGTAAAACGTCTGATGGAACTACTCCTTGCGATTGTGATAATTTTACAATGTGTCCATTCAGCTTGGATGAAGAAGGAGTACCACCATTTTATCAGGCATATTGGGATATTTCATCAAGTAGCACAAGTAGCAGTCCTTTTTCTACAGAGACATCTTCTTCTACAGAGACATCTTCTTCTACAGAGACATCTTCTTCTACAAACAGTCCTTCTCTCGTAAATAAATATTATGACGAATTTGTTTCATTATGTAAAAAAATTAATACAAAATAGTTAACAAATTTCAGACAAATATTTAATATTTTTTCATAATCTATATTAAATGACAACTCCGTATGGAATTACAACATCAATTGGTTCACAGGCATATTCAGGATATGTAAATACACCAATTACTGGACCATTAAGCACAAACAATTATCCTTTTTCTATGGCATATCACAGTTATGGCACGCTGACAGGTCAACGCCCCACACCGCAACAATTCTTCCCTTCTCAGGAGCCAGTATACTCTGATATGAGTGTTAATGCCAGAGCGCAATATTTAAGAGCCACTGACTTGAGTGCAAAAACAAAGGCTCAACAAGAAGCTTTAGGAAAACTCTCTACACCTATTGTGTTCACATCTTGGTCAACGCAAAGACAAATACCTGTGTCTAGTCACGTTAATTATATAGCTCCGATTGCGTCATCTATGTTAACTAATATTAGAAAGAGTGTAGCTGTAGGAAAATCGGCTTACAAAGTAGGATTACCTTTAGACGCGCCTATATCAACAAAAAATTACTATCCAAGTGGCACTAGAAGTGCTTTACAGAGAGCTAGGTCTGGTGGGTCTGCAGCACCTAAGAAGAAAGGGTCTATTTATAATACGAGTTTGAGACCTGCTTTAGGAGCATGGGGCGCGTTGCCAAGACAAAATTATTAATAATATTAAGATTATTAAAATTATATATTAATATTAAATATTTAATATTAATAATTATTAGTAATAGTAATAATGCATTTAGGATTAAGTAGGTTAAATAATTTAAATTCAAATAGTAAAAACCAATATACAAAAGGATTAAGTAGTTCAAATGCGGGAGCAGATACAAGAACAATTAATTATTGTAATAGACATACATCGTCCCAGAGTTCATTACTTCTCTACATATTGACAGCTAGTAATAATTTAAATAAAGTTTCATTACCCAATCAATCACAAGTGCTACCTCAATCACAAGTGCTATTTGAACCTGAACCAAAAGTGCTATTTAAACCTGAACCAAAAGTGCTATTTAAACCTGAACCAAAAGTGATATTTGAACCTGAATCAGAAGTGCTATTTGAACCTGAACCAAAAGTGCTATTTGAAGATGAATCAGAAGTGCTATTTGAACCAAAAGTGCTATTTGAACCTGAATCAGAAGCGATATTTGAACCAGAATCAGAAGTGATATTTGAACCTGAATCAGAATTTATATTTGAACCAGAATCAGAAGTGATATTTGAACCAGAATCAGAAGTGATATTTGAACCTGAATCAGAAGTGATATTTGAACCTGAATCAGAAGTGATATTTGAACCTGAATCAGAAGCGATATTTGAACCTGAATCAGAAGCGATATTTGAACCTGAATCAGAAGCGATATTTGAACCTGAATCAGAAGTGATATTTGAACCTGAATCAGAAGTGATATTTGAACCTGAATCAGAAGTGATATTTGAACCTGAATCAGAAGTGATATTTGAACCTGAATCAGAAGAGAAATCAAATTTATATAAGGATTCTAATCTTAATACAACACCAAAAAATAGTATTCCTTGGTCGCATTTTGGTGGAATAGATAATACTAACTCAAGATATATCCCCATTTTAGCAAGTCAAACAGGAAAATTTAAAATATTTAGTACAAGTCAAAATATGTATTTAGCAAATACATCACCTGTAATAGCAAATGATGGCACTACATATATCGGTTTTAATACAATTGATGGTATAAATGTAACATTTAACCAAGGTTATTTAGTAGCATTTAATACAGACGGTAGTTTTAAATGGACTTACCAACTAATAAATAATGATATATTTGACCAATCTACTCCAGTAATTGACACTGATGGGACTATTTATTGTGGTTCAGCACAAGGACATGTGTATGCTATTAATTCTAACGGCACTTTGAAGTGGCAAAGCAAATATACTTTGGGAAATGAAGGATTTGGAGAAATTATAGGAACAATATGTGCGTCATTAATGATTGACATAAATAATAATATTTATTTTAGTTGTAATGGTATTATAAATACAAATAACCCAATTGATGGATGCAAAACATTATTGTTTTCTATAAAATCTAGCAATGGAGATATTAATTGGAAATACAATCCATATCCAAGTAACTATTTTAATAGTCCACAAATATATGATAGTATAGCTATTGACAAAAATAATAACATTTATTTTAATTTTCAATTAATTAACCAAAATATGCAAGGGAGTCTTGTATGTTTAGACCCAAATGGATTGTTACTTTGGGAATACACAAATTTACATGACCAAATATATTTATTTATAAATAGCAGACCAATGCTTAGTGAAAATAATTTAGTTGTATATATTTTAAGCACCTGCGCACAATTACCTGGGCATGTATATTTAGATGGGATTAGTACAACTGATGGCAAAATTATAAATAGTAATTCTATTCAATTATCATCATTATCAATAAAAGAAAATTCGTTGGTCCGAGATGTAAATAATACATTATATTTTTCAGCAAATATTTTAAATAATGATACAAAAACTTTAGCAGACGTGGCTTTATATTCAGTAACAAATAATACTATTAATTGGCAGTATACAATTGAAATTGACAATATGGCACAAATTGTAACCATTGATAATACACCTGTAATTGGGTCTGATGGTACAATATATTTTGGCGCTCATATTAATGATAATCTAAATAAGCGTATGACTGCTTATATGTATGCTTTGAATCCTGATGGAACACTTAAGTGGAAAACTAAGATACCAAATGATGAATTTACCACTATTGAAACAAGTCCTATTATAAACGCAGATGGTAATGTTATTGTTGCTACAAAAGTATATAATCCAAATAACAAACATTTTTCAACTAAAATTTATTCCTTTATATAAAACAAGTTTTTTATCAACAAGTTTTTATAAAAGTTTTTCTTGAAGTATAATATAATATTAAAATGATGAACAAGTATATTGTTGAATTTTTAGGAACATTGTTCCTCGTATTTGTTATATTCGCAACTGGCAATTATTTAGCAATTGGTGCCGCGTTAGCCGTTGCTGTGCTCCTTGGCGGTGCTATTTCTGGTGAGTGCGCGTATAACCCCGCTGTTGCTATTGCGCTTATGTATGCCGGCAAGTTATCTCGTTCAGATTTAATCCCCTATATTGTTGCACAAGTTGCCGGAGCTTTAGCTGGTTATGAATTATTCAAGATATTTAATCAATAAACTAACAAAACTAAAAATAAATTAATATTATTTCTCATATAATAATATAAATGACTAGACATACAAGAAATAGAAGAACGCAAAGAAGGGGTAAAGGTAGAAGAAGACAAACAAGAGGCAAAAGAACCCAGAGAGGTGGATTTTTGGGCTTGTTTGAAGACACGTCGTTTGATATTCAAAAAAAAATAAACAGTCTAAATGAAGACCTAAAAAACCCCAACCTAGGTCCTCAAGAGATAGATGATATAAAAACTAAAATTAATGAGTTAGGTATAAAAATGACAGAGGCATTAAAAAATGAGGCAAATCCTCAAGAAAAAAAGGGATGGTTTGATTCTTTGTTTGATTCTAGCCCTCAAGTAGCTTCTCCTGTTGCTGGTCCTAGTCCTCCTGGTTCTCCTCAAGTAGCTTCTCCTGTTGCTGGTCCTGGTTATACTAGTCGTGGCGGCAGACGCAGAAGACGCAGCAATAGACGAAAATAAGATTATTAAATAATTTACCCAACATTAAATTATTTAATTATTTACTTGGTTATTTATTGTGGTATAAGCTTCATTTTCTGAAGCCCTTTGTATACAACATAGACACCTAATATGCCAACTGAAGCCATATATAGTTGTGAATTAATATTTGAAGGCAAGGATGGACCAAAGTCTCTTACTAATGAAGTATCAAATGAACTAGACAATGACTCCATATTATCAAAAGTTTCTCTACACGGAACACCTGTAATTGGGTTAGGTTTTTTCCCAGGAAAAATACAATTATCCATATCTTTAATATCAACCACTGTGACATAATGTGTCTCTGTTGATTTATTATTATACGTGTCAATTACATCCATTGTTAGTTCCTGGCATGCCTGTTTAGGACCTGCTGTAAATGCTCGCCATAATACTAATGGGTTAAAGTTATTCAGTTGTTCTAATGTGCCTGGAATTAAACCTCTAAACTCGGAAAAATTTACATCCAATCCAGATGAAATAAATGGAATATTACCTGTTGGCACATTATTAATATAAACGAATCTATCAACTTCTTGTCCAGTCTTTACATCTGTGCATTTACCCCCCGATTTCAAAAAAAATTTATTTCCTAAAGGTTGTCCAGTAGACGATGCTTTGCTTTTTCCAGTAACCATTACTTCAACATATTGAGATAACCCTACCAAATCTTTTCCAACAGTAGCTAAATCACCTTTAGTAGATAAACCAAGTTCTTTAGGTGTTTTAATATATTTATAATAAGGATAATCTGGACCTAACAATGATGAGTCTACAGGTTTATTTGATTTTGACATTATATTCTTAAAATATATAAATATTTTTATTTATTTATAAAATTATACTAATGACAATTTGCTCATTTTATATTATTATATGATTCACATTATATTTTATTCATATTAGTATCAGTGTCACTAATCCCAGGAGGTGTTTCTGTAGAAACAGCAGCCGACATATCAGGAGGTTGAGTTCCAATCATATTTTGACTCAATTGAGCTATCTGGCTGCCCATATCATTCACTTGTTGCTGAAGCGCAGTCATATCTGTCTGTAATTTGTTAATACTGGTACTATTTATTGACATAGTATCTACCTGTCCCTTTAAAAATTCTATGTTTCCTGAATTTTGTTTACAGCATACTAATGGGTCTGTTGGATAATCTCTGTATTGCAAATCCTTATTTTTTTCTTTATCATTAGTTTCCATTCCTTCTATAACTGAAGTAGGATAAGCTGCTAAAAATGTCTGATAAATTAATAAACATATAAAAAATAATATTAATAAATAAATCAAGGTCATTGGGTTTATTATATATACTACTTTTATTTTCTTTTTATAATTTATAATGTCTTCAGCATTTTATCCTCAAGGTATGAATACATGGAATAATAGATTGCCTCAAGGTGGTTATAAATCATGGAAAGGAAAAGATATCTTTAGTAATCCCGTTGGTGTAACTGCTACACATATTCGCCCCTTAACTAATAACGACCCTGGAAACGTGTTCCCTACTGGGTTTGGTCTGCCAAGACCCATGAAACATTATAGAAAGGGGACTGTAATACCAGTCCATTATTTAACAAATCCAGTGAATCAGATAGAAAAGGCCGAACAATTACAGATTGACTATAATGTTAATAGAGCTGTTAAATCTGCGAATGGTGCATCATTAGGCGGTGGCTCTGGTGGTTCTGGACTTATCAGTCAAATGATTGATGGACCCGGACAATTTATTGTTAAAGATAATAAGCCAGATACCAATGGAATTAATGGTGAAAATATAGACAATGAATGTAAAACATGTGACGGTATTGGTCTTGTCTCTAGTTGGTATCCAATTAATAACTTGACTGAAAAACCTCAAGAGAATGTGACAAACCCATTACTATGCTGCAATCAACAAAGAAAAGCAAGACAACGCGTCCTGCCAACAAACACAATAGTAAAGAAGGATTATTATCAAACCCAATATATGTATTTATACAATCGTTGTCAAACATTTGAGCAAAGACAATTCAACTTTGTCAAAGGTGAAATAGACCAAAATGTATTAAATATTATGAAACAATATCCATTTGTTAGCGCCAAGTTAATAGAATATGCGAAACCAGGTAGTCCTCTTTCTTTGGGAAATTTATATGTAGCACAATGTAATCCAAACAGCACTATTAATCAAGGTATAGAAATAGGCTTCATAACCGCAGTTGCTAACGCTATGGTAAATAATGGTCTAATGACACAAGTCCAATACAATTTGCTTGTCCAATTAAATCCAAATTCTATTGAAGCCTTTATTAATTTCTTGAAAACTAAATTATCTACACCAGCTGCATCAGAAGTTGCACTAAAATATTTGTATGAAATAGCAAGTAATCCGTATAATAGTTCTATTTTGGAAGGTCCTAGTAACTCAAGAGGTTGTAGTGAGGTTTATTATAAACCTAACAATCCTCAATATGCTCAACAAGGTGGTGTGTCTAGTAGTACTCGCATTCTAAAATTAAATGTAGATACCATCAGCACCAATGCTGCCAATGTTAGAAGATTAAAAGGCGCAAATTCGGTTCAGAGCGCAATAAATGGTAACCCTGTAGATACACCGTTTATATATAAATTTAAAGCACCAACTTGCTCTAAGGCGACATATAGCGGCAATCCATTTTTCTTTCAAGGTCAACATCAAAATCATCAAATATGCTCAAATAACTCGGCAGATATATCTGGAAATTATGTTAGTGTAAACCAACAATCTAGGGGGAATTATATAGGGTCAACATTACCTTAAATATTATATTAATTTATTTGTTTCATCAATTTCATCTAATAAATTATTATATAACATATTTTCATCCTTTTCTTTTTCTAACTCTATTTCATCCTTTTCTTTTTCTAACTCTATTTCATCCTTTTCTTTTTCTAACTCTATTTCATCATTTTCCTTCTCTAATCCTAGTTCATCCTTTTTAACATTCAAAAACATGTTTAATTTATCAATAAATTTGTTATGAGGAAGCTGATTTTTTTCACACCATTGAATACATTTTTGAATATGATTTCTTTTTAATATTTCTATTTTTTCATTCCTATTTTTATTTTTAAAAATATTCAAAATTTGGTCAAAAGCCTCTAATTGTTGCTGACCAATTACTGCGTTGGCTTCTTCTATTTTATTTGAAAAATAATATGGTATATCATTTTTAATTAATGATTGAACATTTATATTATTTATAGATTTGTTATTTAGGTTTGGTTTAACATACTCGTCCAATTGCACTAACAAACGACTATTATTTAGAATATCCATATTTAAATTTTTACAGATTAGATATCTTTCTCCTTTTGTAATTTTACTTATTGATGGTTTTATTATTAGGACACGTTCGTAAATGGCAGAAAAAATAAATAAAATATCTACAATAGTCTTATAAAATATATTGTCCATTTTTATAATACATATTCCATTTGATTCTTGATATTTTGCAACAATATACAATACTAGTATCATATTTTTTATATATTTATCAGTATTCATATAATCAGTTTCATCAAATTCAAAAATAAACAAATCAGATTTATTTATTTTGTTATTATTATTAATATTTATCTCTGGAGGGGCAATAAATTTTTCACACAAACTTTCATAATCAAAAATATAATTAGATATCATATCAATATTGTTTTCTCGCAACATATCCATTAAATAATTGGTTGATGAATGGTTTCTTGTTATATGACTAATATGTATTTGTTTTTTAAATGACAACATTTCAATAATATTACAAACCTGTAAAACTTCCATTAATTCAAAAAAAATATTGGATGATGGTTTTACTTTACTTACTGATAAAAACGAACCAGGAACATTTGTATGAATAAACTCAAATGGATTGACTATTTTATTTATAAATTCCAATGTTGTTTCACCCGTATTATCATTTTCTATATTTAATAATTGGGAATATATTTCATTTAAAAAATGAATAAGGCTATATGAAATAAATGGTGTGATTTGCTCAGAGTTTATTAGTAAATTTATTTTTATATTAAAACTGTTTTTTGGTATTATATAATAATTCATTAAGTATTAATTATTATACAATGGAGAAAGATATTTATATCTTTATTTTTAAATATAAATAACGTTTTTTATTTAGTAGCTAGACATTAGTATTACTTATTCTTCTATATTAAATTCTACAGCCTTCTTACGAGTTGACTTTTTAATAGCACTCTTTAATGGTTGTTCAGTTGATACATCTTCTTCTAAAACTAATGCCTTTTTTGTGCGGCTCTTTTTTAGTGGTGCTACTACTTCTTTTTCTTCTATTACTTCTGGTTCTACTTTTTCTTCTATTACTTCTGGTTCTACTTGTGCCTCAGTTGCTTCCATAAGAACTAATTTGCGCGCCAAAGCCTTGGGTTTTGCCTTTGCCTTTGCTTTAGTTTCCTGTTCAACAATTACCTTCTTTGCTATTTTTGTTTGTGCCTCTTCAAATTCATATTCAGATGGCAAAGCACCCAAAATACTATTTGTTAGTTTCTCAGCATTTATAGTTCTTATTTTCTTGAAAACAAAGTATCTATTTAAAAACGATATATCTTTTTCGTATTTTCTCATAGTCGCAGCATCGCGATAATCCGATTCTCTTTTGGGATTACGTTTAATCTCATCCATCATCATATTATAAAGTTCAATAAACATACCTGTACCTTCTGGTAACCCAAGAGTCTTTGCCTCATCTCTAGGCACTATTACAAATCCATACTTTTCCATCGCAGTAATAAAGAAATCGTAATTTACTAGATACTCAGGTAAACTCTGATTAATAGACTCTTGATATACAGAAATCTGGTAACCTAGTGAACTATCATCATCTGGAAATGATTCAGCTGTATAATCTTTGGAAACAGCCCACACTTTTTTGTCTCCATTTCCGGCATATATTTCCATTAATTCCTTGCGCTTAAGCATATTGAATACTGCTTTACCATCATAACTTGTGCCAATAAAATAGCCATTCAGCTTTGTGCACTCCGCTATATTTCTTAGAAAGTTGTAAAATGTTGTGTTATTCTCAAACATATAATGAACAGCAAACTGGCACGACGATATATTAAATCCGTCATCACCTTTTCCGTGCTGTCTTGCTACAGCAGGTCCCAACTTAGGGTCATTCGCAATAGACCCAAAAACAGATTTGGTAATTGCAATTGCCTTATCCGATAACATTGCTTTTCCACTGCGTATATTTTGACTACTATTACCATTTACGAATAAAGCATATGGCATCTGAGTAAATTCCTTCTTGTAATTTAGAAAGCGCGCGCAAGCACCATTAATGCGATTCTCAATATTATCCTTGGATATATCTATTCCAAATACAAATGACAAATTTGCCGCAATCCATTTTGGAAAATCACCGCCTTTTCCACAAGCATAATCTATCAATGTGTTGCCCTTTTTAGAAACACTTTGGATTAGCGTTTTTTTGACAAACAAATTATGGAAATCTCTTAACCCAGAAGTTAAGTTGTCTGATGTAACACGATTATAATAAACATCTTCGGATACCATTTCAGAAGGAATATTTCGCCCAGTGGCAATCATCTCTTCAGTAACTGGATAATGAATTGAATGCCAATTATTATTGGCCGTATCATAGTCATTACCAAAACTATTACGACCTTGTCTGAATTCAGCGGTCTTATCATAACGCACTCTTAATGGTATCCATCTAAATAAACCAGATTGATTCATATCGTAACTAAATTCTACCACAGTATTGTCACCAAATACGTCGCCTTCTTGGGTCATCATTATGTATTCACCATTCTGGTCAACTGATAGCAATAAATTGCAAAGGCCTGCTTGGGCGTCGTATGGGTCTGATGGATAAAACTGAACCGGTTTATATCCAGTATCATTATCATCACCCTTTGAAGGTAATTTGTCTTCCAAAACATCTTGGCATGGGTTTATGTATCCATGTTTTTTCTCATCAAAACCAACGCGTAAAATTAGTGTCTTGTATTGAGTAAACTGAGATGCGTCGTTAAAATTCTGACCATTCTCAAAAATGGGAGTCACAATATCAGTTCCGTCAGGACTTTTTTTTGTTGTAATTAAGAAGTCAATTGTATTAAACTCTACTGGCTTCCATTTAAATGAATAATCCCATCTTGATTTTTTAAGCGGGCCTGCTTCTAAAAACTGACTACCACATACACCCAATAATGTTGGAGTAAATATTAATCCATCTGTATTATAATCATATAAACCATTTCTAATTCTTTGTAAGATATAATTACAGCCTTCAAATATATTGTAATCTTCCTTTCCTTCTCTTACTTCTTTACCTTCCTTTTCTTCCTTACCTTCAGAAGGCGTGAAACGAGGATAAAAGTGCTTGACAATGATTGTAATCGGACTTTTATTTTCTTTTTTTAATGCTTCTAAGATTTTTTCAACCCCTTTTTTTTGCTCTGGAGATTTACCAATAATAGATATCGGATTTAAATTTCTTACAATATCCTTTAAAATTGGCAAACGACATCCATCTACAAAATATTTAGGGTCCTTTGTTTTTACTTCCACAAAAGGCCTTGCCCTAATATTTAATCCATTTACAAAATAGATGTCAAATGCCGCAAATGTATTAATAAAACTACCATTTTTGTCGTGAAGAATAAGCTCGCCGTCAATTATGGTATTAAAACACTTGTCATTTTCGGTTTTTGCGCCAGTAAATATGATTTCCATATTTGAATTAATTAGATATATGCGACCAATACTGTTAATATATAGCAAATGACGGTCACCATCTGCTTTATCTGTAACAACATATGAATATGGAGCAGTAATATTTGGCACATTAATATCTGGATTTATAGGCGCAATATTCTTAAGCTGTAATGTTACTGAACTAGGGCCAATAAAATCGCTGGGATATACACGTTCCTTAGGTAAATATTCTAAATTCTTTTTCTTAAATTCTTCTTCGTGAATCAGTCGCATATAATCATTCATTGTCTTCTTTTGTTCAACATAAGAAACCGGATAGTTTGTTTTTTGAAGCCCAGATAGCACAATTTTTGCCACCTTTTCAATACCATTTGCTAATTCCTGAGGTCCTCTATACATTATTTTTGCGTCATTATTTTTGACTTCTATTTCTATCTCATATGTCTCGTTATTTTGAAATACATTTGAATCCTTCACATTATATGTCTTTGATAAACGTCCTCTAACATCCTTTGATGATGACCGAACGATACTTAAATCTATCTTAAAAGGGTAGTCTTTGTGCTCAAATGTGACACGATTGATATAACGATATATTTTCTTAGATTTATGCCAGTTTGAAATCAACTCTGACGCAATTTTACTAGTTTTACTAATTGATTCTTCTTTTTTAAACGTGACTCTAAAATTAAAATCATCAAAATCAGCACTAGTAACCTGCTGATTTTCACCAAATTTGACGTCAGTCTTTTTCATAATAGAAACTTCTTGGCTTGTTTTCGTATTTATCATATGTTCAATATTATCACTACGACAATACTCCTGTATATTGGTCAGACCATTTATTTCAACACGAAATCGGTCCATATCATTAGACGTTCTAAATTCACCAGTTCTAGCGTCTATAAATTCGGGTTGTATTTTTAAAGAATAATAACCGTCTGCTTGAATTGGTAAGAAGCCCATATCTTTTATCTTTTTCACCACGTTATCATAATCTTGCTTTGTAATCCATTTAATGCCACGAGTTCCAAACTTGACCTCCATTTCATAATCATCATACTTGCCTTTTTGTGATTGCAATAATTGCTGCGATATATACAACAATTGTTGTCTAGGATTTTGTTTATGAAGATTGTATTCAGACTTTTTTGTTTTTTCATCATATATTTGAATAATTGGGAGAAATTCTACTAATTTATAATCATCATATTGCGAATTATTATAAGACAATTTTTTCATAATTCCCTTTTGATGTTCAATTGGCATCGCAATAAATTCCTCCCTGTATAATTCTTTTAATTCGTTTATTTGGTCCTCTTCAGATTTTTTTAATAGCGCTATCTTTTCCTGTTTTGTCATATTGCTAAAAATAGAGTTCAGAGGAAATTCAAATCGTGGTCTTACTTGAATTATCCCACCTGGCTTTTCCTCTCTTATTAGAAAATGAGGCGTATCCGGACTCTTCTCATTTGAATTACCCTTTTCCATTTCAATAGATTTTGACATTATATATATATAATGTATACTTATTTTTATATTATTTATTCAATTTTTTCTATATAATTTTCATATAAAATTCTATATATTAAAAATTTTTAACTATTAGTTCATAAATATCCTTCTTAGTTAACTTCTTCTTTGCAATTTCCAGTCCACATACAATATTTAATTTCTTACACAGTTCAAGCAACTCGTCTACCTTGTAAGAAGACATTGACTTCAATACATTATCAAATCCACTTACATTATAATAATTATCCTTGTAATTTGAAATACTTTCGTTACTAACGTTTAGTTCAATATGATGCTCAAATGAATCGCTATTTCTATGAATCACATTTATTTCTGGACTATCATTATTCATACTTTGATATATTTTTCGCTTATCAACTAACAAAACATTCATTTTCTCAATAATACAAAGAGCAAAAAACGTTTTAACTGATATTTTATCCTTATTTGCCAAATCATCTTCCAATTCTGAAAGAGGTTTGATTTTATTTATCTTTAATAAATCCTTGTTTTCCTTGCCTCTTAATAATTCAATATATTTGAATTTTTCGTTTTTTTCAACTGTGAAATATTGAGAGCCTACTTCCATTTCGTATTTTGAAAACCCATATTTTAAAATATAGAAACACCAAAATAACGAATCCTTCTTTAATGGCTTATAAATATTATTATTCTGAGTTTTTGGTATATGTTTCTGTATATGTTTTGGTATAGAATTTGATACAGAGGAATTAGGTGTGTAATTCTGCGTTTCATGTGATTTTGGATTCATCTTTATAAATATATCCTTTGTAAATCTAGATAGATTTTCGCTTGTAAACATATAATCTTGTAGGTCTTCTACAACGTTATATTCCTTGTGTTTATTAGAAGGATTAGATGATGAATTATGTCTGATATTTGTCTTATGTCTTGAAATTGGTTGCATATTTGTTGTTAATATTATTACTGACATTATCTTTATTATCTTTTAAAAAATAATTATTCTTATAATCTTGTTTTTGTTTCTCAACGTTATTCAACTCTATCTCCTGTGTATTTACGTATTTAATATATACTAACAATTCCTCTAGAATAACAGGGTCTAATTCGCTCAAATTAATATGTATACCATATTTATTCTCATTTATAATCACATCTTTGTGATTTGTTAAAATACGTAGTACCTCAATCTGATTAAATTTGGACATATTTTCTATAGACTCTCGTATTTTATTCAAATAACATGAATCTAAGTCATTACTATTTGTATTTAGATTTAAATTTAGATTAGCATTCGTATTTTCACTTTGGCACTCGGATAATTCCATTTCACTATTTATATGTATTTAATGCGTGACTACTTTTAATACAATTTAACACAGAATAATATAATTCAGAAAGTGTAGAATTAAATTATTTAAGAAAAAATACAATATTATACATTGGGTCTATTTTATAAAATTAATTGTGTAATTGCTTATTCATCCTCAAATTGCAGTTTTGGTTTCCTTATTCCGCGCTCGTCCTTTGGCGGAACTGGCTCCGCAATAACCGACACATATTTATCATTTAACTCAAAACGTTGCGCAATAACGCGCGCAATAAACTTCTCATTTTCCTCAATAGAATTAAAATAATCACTGGAATAATAATGGTCTCTTGCGATAAACAAGACAAATGGTGACGGATTTTCCTCTGAACTCTCCGCTCTTATACCAGCCTTGGTAATATTTTTTGCCACACAATTTAGTAACATACCGGCTACAGGATAACAAACTTCGCACTCAAAGACCACATCAAATAAAACATTCTCCCCTTTTAAAAGACCACTTGAATATGTAATGACTCTTACAGACCCAGTTTTTACAAACCCTTCTACTATACACTTTCCTTCCACCATTGAAGCAATTACACGCTCAATTGTTTGATGAATATTCTTACCAATTGCACTAATTGGCAACATAATGCTTTTTGTTATTTGAGAACTGCCATATACATTCTTGGCTTCTTTCTGTCTATATTTAGTTTTCTTGATATTGGCGTTTGTTGCGGTTTCCATTATATATTTAATATGTATAATATCTTTTAATTATTTTTTTTCAATTTTATTCTAATTATAATATTATAATTTATTTTGAAGGTTTTTCACGTTTTTCAAACTCATTAAAAATCGCAGTTTCTGTATCTATAAACCACAACTGGTTTTCTAATTTTTCATATTCGTAACTACGAAGCGTTAGTTCAATTCGGATACATAATTCATAAACACTTTCTTTGGATTCTTTAACTGCGAAACGTTCTTCTTGCTGTTTAAAACTTTCTATTTCGTTCAAAATATCTATAATCTTTTTACCTTTGCCTGCTTGTATACAACGAAACCCAGTTGACCTTTTGTTAGTTGTGTCCTTTATTTTGAACACCATATCTTTCTGATTTGTTTCAAAGCCTATAAACCCTACAAAAATATTCATATTATCCTTTATATCTTTTGTTAGTTCATAATGTTGTATAATAGCCCGTTCTAAATCTCTTTTATCTTCAGATTCTGCTGGTACCCATTTTTGTTCTGCTTCTTTCAAAATAAAAATATTCAGATTTCCATTATCGCTATCTTTATCATTAGTGACATCTTTGTATCTTTTTGATGGACCATCAAACACAACCATACTTGTTAGTCTATTTGCCGTTATAACCTTTGAATGTAAATAAGTTTTAATATTGGTTATAAATGACCTTAAATATTTATCCGATGTTTCATTTTCTAAATTATTATTTTCAAGTAAATAATTCATTAAGTCTATTCTTTCTTGGAATGTTAGCGAATCTACAATATGTTGAACAACAAAGGTATCCAATAATAATTTTAATCTTTCTAATGGCGTTTTTTTATTAATAATTGTTTCAGTTGCCATTTTGCGAATGACGATTCCACAATGTTGATACCAATCATCAGTGCCCCTTTCAACATTATTTGTTGTCATTGCCGTAGTATAATTTTTATACATATTTCCTAAAACTATATTACCAACCATTATTTCCTTATTTGTAATTCCGGTTTTAATTTCAAACTTAATTCTATCGTGCTTGTATTCTAGAGGTCTAGACCTATCAAAAACCGATATATTGGGATAATTTAATTCACTTGGTTGAAACAAGTAATATTCACCAATATTTATTAAATGTCCTGTTCTGCCATATTTGTCTGTAATATATTCCGAATTATCATTTATCATTTGGGTTAGTGCAGCATAGATTTGGTCAGTTGGGTATTTTCTTTTCTTATTAATTAAATACATCAATGTCTTCTTTTTATAAAAAAACCTGCCATCCGTTGGGTCGCCAAATAAGCTTTTTATTTTTTGAATAATTTTGTCTGAATTTATAAGCATAAACGTCTCATTGTATGTATTCAAATTAAATGGCGAGTCTGTCACTTTTTCATCTTCCGGGGCTAAAGCCAAATCTGGTATACATTTATATTCACACTCACCATAATCACACGTTGCCGAATTTGGTTGGTCTCCTACTTCAAAGTGTTTCAATAATGTATGATTTGACAGTAATTGTTCTACATCAGGATTCTTCTCTTCTAGATTTTCAGCTGTTAAATCAGATTGCTCGTGATTGATGACACAATCAACAGATACTTGTTTTAATAGTCGGGTCACCTTGCCTATTTTAACAGCCTTAATTTCAGAAATGCGATACACATATAAATCTGCCGCCTCCTCTTCAGAGTTTGTTAAATAGGTCCCGTATAAAAATATTTCCACGTTACGCTTTAAAAATGGCAAGTCTTTGTGAGAAAAATTACGCACACCTCTGCCTATAATCTGTTCCAAACGATTCACATTATACCACGGGTCTAATATATGGATTTGACGAATTGCTTTGAAATCCAAACCTTCTGAGCCGGCTTGAGAAATTAATACAACCTTTATTTTTTCACCGTCAATATTATCATCAGTTGTTATGGCCTTGACGTCCGCATCATTATTTGGTGATAATCGTGGGTCACCAGTTATCATTATATATTTAGCAGGCTTAAAATCACGCTTATTTTTTGGCGCTGCCATTGTTCTCACATCTACCGCGGATTTTGGCGGAGTTTTAAATAATGATTTCCCATTATACCGTGTGATTCCCATCTCTTCCAATGCTAGTGCCATAGGTATTAGTCCGGCATCAATATACGAAGAGTAAATTAATATAATACCATCTGATACTACTTTATCCTTTTGATTATAGATATATTCACATACATTTGCTATTTTTGCACTATAATCACCAATTTTATCGGTCTCAAAAATATGTGGCTTACCTGGCTTGTATTCAAATGAACCCTTTACTGATGGCGTTTTGCTATCTTCATAATTCATAAGACTTCTTAATCCTTCACCTCCTGTTAGTTCTTTTGGATTAATATATTGACCTGGTTCGCCTTGCTTTTTTTCGCTTTGCTTCAAAGATTGCTCTAATGCTGTTGACACTTTTTTTGGTCTAGCACCGCCTATTTCTTTATTTGCTTCTTCTGCTTCTATCAAAGAATTCTTTAGTGTTGCCTCATTTGATACGGTTTCACCTTCAATAATATGCTCACCTTCAACTTCTAAAGTTAATTCTGATATCTTTCTTGCCTTGGCTGTTTTTTTAGCTTTAGTTATTGGCTTTACAATAGTTTCTACATTTTTTCTAGTTTTTTTAAGAAGAGGAACTTTATTAGGAGCTTCCTCCTCTAATTCATCTTTTACAACCTCCTCAGGTTCCAATGTAATAGAAGGACCCATCATAATTACATCATCTATTTCTTCTATTACATCACCAGTGTCTGTTTTTAAAGGAGATATATCTTCTAAATCCGCTTCCTCCTCTTTTTCAGCCAATCTATTTTCATAGCGCATCGGCTCTATTTCTTTCAAGTCATCATGAGGATAGATAATATTTAATGCCTGTAGTGGCAACATTAAATCAGTGTATCCAAATGCGTTTAACTCTCTGAATCCAGGCATCATTCGCTCTTGTCCCGTTTTTGTTGTCCTTATTCGCGACTCTCTTGACAATAAACTATTCATTATATAGCGATACCCCATCTCTTGCACTCGGCCAATATGTGTTACAAATAACTGTAATTTGTCTATTTTTTTATCATCATCAATTAGTTTCCCATTTAAATTATATTCCGGATACTCTGTTTTACTTTTAATAGAATGTTCAGGCGCAAATTTATTTGGATATACGCGAAATGGAAATGTGTATGGATTTTCACCCCGAACATAAGAAACATATCCATTTGCCTTTCTTATAAGCAACTTGGTTCCTTCCACAGTTAACTCACCCGTCTTTGTATCAAAAATATCGGAAATACCTACAATCCCTCTGCGGTCATTCATATTCATTAAATTCAGCAACCATACTATCTCCTTGTAACTATTAAACATTGGTGTAGCAGATAGCAACAATAGTCGCAAATTGCTTACAATACTAACTAAATACATGAGGTTTTTCGCCACATTTTTGTTTTCATTGTCGTCTGAAATTCGGATATTATGAACTTCATCTATAACAATAAGGCGGTCACTATATTCATTTTCTAAATTACGACGCTTTACATCTTCTGAATCAGTTGTACCTTGGCTTCTAACAATGTCATTGGAAAATTGTGTATAACCAACAAAATAATAAGATGAACTTATTATATTTTTTACTAATTGAATCACCTTCTCTCGTTTTAATCCCTTCATGCCAGTTGGATTAATCTCTTTCAATAATTTATTTCCTAAACATCCTTTCATTGTCCAAATGCCATCCACTTCTTTCAGTTTTCTCTCATCAAATAACTGGAGTTTGAAATTATCTTGGACGTTTGGACTGGCTACAATAATAATACGTTTAGATATACCCATTTGTCGTAAATAGTCACGCATCTCTTCACAAACACCTATCGCACTACAAGTTTTACCTGACCCGAGGCCGTGAAATAATAATAAGCTGTTATATGGTGTTTGAAAAGACATAAAGTTTCTAACAAATGCCTGCTGTGGAAGCAATTCATATTCAACCTTACTTAATTCTTCAGCACGTTTTTCAACATTTTCAATTATGCCATCATATTTGGCATTACTAAATTCCTTTTTATTTGCAATTTTTATATTAAAATTTGGGTCATTTAAATCAGGATACAAATATGCGTCTTCATTGGGAGAGTGTTTTTCTTCATTCATATTCTCCTCTTCTAACTGTAGCAATTCCTTATTTGCTCCACATTTGGGATTATAAACATTTTCACAAGTATCAAGAGTTTCTTTTAATAATGTGTCTTTTTTTAAATCTTTCCCTTGTTCTTTTTTTCCCTTGTTTATAACTTCGTCTTTCGCTTTGTATTCCATTGTTTTCTACTATATATTATCAATATAATCTATATTCTTGTAACACTTTATTAATATTTAAAATTAATTGTTTTTTTTCTAAATTATATGGACGTATTGATTCCAAACAGTCTTCCAACGACTTCCAATCTATTTTGCTTACTTCAGTTAATTGGTAGTTCTCTAATAAATCTATATTATCTTCCATATATGCCAAAAAATACTTGTGTTTATATGACTTGTGATTTGACCCTATAAATATCTCCTCAAACGGCATTACATTTTCTATTATAGTTATTTTATCCTTAGAAACTCCTGTTTCTTCTTCAAACTCTCTTAAGGCACAATCTAAATCTTTTTCAAAAAAATTTCGGCGACCTTTGGGGAATTCCCATTCAGTCTCATTCCAGATTGTAGTACTAGATGATACTAGTGTGTCAATGGATATAATTTCGTCATTTACTTGAACTCCTGCTTTCAATAAATCAAATTTCTTATGCGACGCCAATTCTTCACTCTTAAACTGATTTCCAATATTTGTATCACCCCACATTTTTGCCCATAATGCATCAAATGGTTGGGTTCTTATATTTTCCCTCTCTAATACAGACATTTCATTAAATATGCTTTTCAAATGCTCTACATTATGCTGTATATATTTGCCACGAATAAAATCAATATATCCAAAACTGTCCTTCCTACGTATCATTAAAAACTGAAGACCTTTACTAGTTGACCGAAACACTATGACGCCATAGCTTGTTATTGGAAGTTTACATTGGTGAAACAAATGTCCCTGTTTACCACAATTATTACACACATTATTTTTATTCATTTAGAATTAACTATATGTGTTAATATAAAGTTGTTTTTATGTTGTTTTAATTTAGATGCCTGGAAAAACAAATCAACCATCACCCGCTGGTTTAGACCCAACTATTTGGGGGCCGCACTTTTGGTTCTTTTTACATACAATTGCAATGACTTATCCAATAAGACCAAATGAAGTGACACGAAGGAAGTATTATGAATTAATTTGTAATTTGCCAATATTCATTCCTGTTGAAGCAATGGGAAGCGACTTTAGTAAATTATTAGACGAATATCCTGTGTCTTCATATTTAGATTCACGCGATTCTTTTATTAGATGGATGCATTTCATACATAATAAAATCAATGAGAAGCTTGAGAAACCCAAGATTTCTATCAATGATTTTTATATCAAATATTACGAGGAATATAAGCCGAAAGATATTAAAATGAAAGATTATTATCGGTGGCGAGAGAAGATTATTTACACGACAGTTTTATTAGCAGCATCAGGAATGATAGTGTATCTATATAATAAATAATTTGTTTGTGTATATTAGAATGGAAACGGAAGAAGAAAGTAGACAATTATTAAACTATTTAAGCAATAGAAAAGGATATACTAGAGAGAAAGATGATGAATGGATTCAAAAGATAAATATCAATAACAATATAAATCTCAATATTACAAACAACTCAGGCAGGACACCGCTTATTTTGGCATTAATGAATGAAAAAAATAATATAGCAAATAGTCTTATTGAAAAAGGTGCTAATGTCAATTTGGCGGACAATGATGGCGATACTCCCATTCTATGGGCAGCAATAAAGGATAATTTTGACATTGCAACACAACTTATAAACAAAGGTGCTAATGTGGATGTGGAAGATTCATTAGGAAAAACTCCTTTAGATTTTGCGAAAGAAAATGGCAATGATGAATTATATATGCTTTTTCTTACATATATGCCAGATAAACTAGATAAACCAAAACCAAATAATAATAATAATAATAGTAATAATAATAATTCAAAATCAAGTGATTTGATTCCCAATAAGGGCACCGCATTAGCAGCAGTTGCGACAATCTTAGGATTGGGTGGTATAATAACAGCAATAACGTTAGTAGGAGGAAATCAAACCAAGAAAAATAATAAGAAAAATAATAAGAAAAATAATAAGAAAAAAAGCACTAAAAATTTTAAAATAAAAATAAGAAGAAGACATAGAAAAACAAATAAAGTAAGGGCAAAATAACTCTGATATCAAAAATATAAATTAATATTATATTAATATAAGAATAATATAATATGAAATTAGAGTTACTTATATTTGGTATTACTGGATTTTTAATATACAATGCATATCATGATGGTAAATATAGTAAAGTGTTTACTTCTTATAAAAAGTATTATAAAATGATTATATTTGGAGTTCTAGGAATCTCATTGTATTTATTATTAAAAAGAAATCCAACGCAATCTAAGAAAATGTTATTATATACTAACAATTTGATAAAATATATGCCAATTGATAAAAATACGGTGGATATGATATCACCTATTTTTGATTTGACAAGTAAGACAGACAATAGTTTTATGTCAGAATTGAATGGAATACAAGGTGGAATACAAGGTGGAATACAAAGTGGGGGTGAAGGAAATATGGCTTTAAAACAACGTCATATGTTGTCAGGTCAAAAGGCAACAAAACGTTCTGTTAGCGAGACAAAGAAAAAATATGTGGCGTCTATTCAAGACTGGAAATGCGGCCATTGTAATAATAAACTAACACACACATTTGAGGTTGACCACAAGATACGTTTGGAACATGGTGGAGGCAATGACCCGACAAATTTGGTAGCACTTTGTCGCGAATGCCACGGGCAAAAAACGGCTGCTGAAAATATGTAATATTTTGTTATAAACAATTATTATGCGAATATTTATATCATACTATATTAATATAATATAAACAATGAGTTCTAATAAAAATACAAATTATTCTTCATTACCAAAAGAATATAATTTAGTAGACAAAATCAAAGAATCTAATGCATATACGTATTTAAAAGACAAAAAAACAGGCGTATCACAGTCTTTAGACGATTTTTCCGCTTCTTTCAAAGCAGGAGGAATACAGTATTTGGACCAAATAAACGAGTATAAAATTTATTTATTTGGGCTTGCTGTAATTATTTTGGTTATAATTATGTTGATAATTTTTAATCCATTTAAGGTTACATCAAATGTTATTTATATTATAGTATTTACTATTATTTTTTTCCTTTGTGCTGGGATTTTGGGCAAAATGTTTATTAATTCTAAAAAAGGAATAGAAGCGTCTCAAAGTAATTTTTTGAATAAGACAAGTATTATTGGAGCAGTTATATCATTTATTATTATTTTGATTATTATATTTAGTGAAGATTTTAAGAAACAAAAAGCTTTAACCTTAAACTATTGTATATTATTTGCAGTATTATCACTGTTAATTATTGCCTATTTTATAACAACAAAAGACGACACGTCAAATATGTTAAAACTGCCAAGAAATGCTCAATTATTTTATAGTGAACGCACAAAATTTACAACTATATTTGTCCTATATATTTTAGTTATATCACTGTTGTATTTTTATAACCCGTGGAATATAATGACTGAATATCTAGGTGTTTCAACATTTCTTATCGCAACCTTCGGCCTAATATTTTTCTTTATGATATTTGTATATCATTATTTTTTAATAAATCCAGCTAAATGGTCATCATCCGATGCTGATACTAGTTGGCTTCAACTATTTACCAAATCTATATATGTAATAGCAGCATTTGGAATTTCGGGACTATTATTATATGGTTTAGTATTTTGGCTAGGCGCGTTTGATAAAGATTCATACTCTGAAAATCATATTGGTAAAACGATTTTAAATTATGTTATGCTTATTGGAATGTTAGCAATCATTTGGAAACTAGCAAATATTGGTGGTTATTTAGAGAAAAGTCCTATCTTTAGTTTAATAATAAATACAATACTTTATATTCCTTGTATAATAGTTGATATCTTTGACTATTTGACAGGTCAATATAAACAAACAAAACAAACTGAAATGATGATGTTATTACTTGGTCTAGCTCTATTTGGCGGCTATTTCCTAATCAAAATATTTTTATATCCATATTTTTCAAACAAATTTTATGGTCAAGGGGGTAAATCGTGGGTAAATGAACCTATTCCAACAGATAAACAAGCAAATGTAGCGTCTTATCAAGAATTAAATGCTAATGTTAAAACAGATGCAAGTATCACTGCGAATGACTCTGATTTGCAAAATACATCTGAAAAATATAATTACAAGTATGCAATTTCATTCTGGTTTTATTTAGATTCATTCCCACCAAGCACAAGCAGTGCTTATAATAAGGTAAACAATTTAGTATCTTATGGAGATAACCCATGTGTTAAATATGATGCAGTACATAATACACTACTAATTACTGTAAAAAATGACGGCGATACTAGAATATCTTTACAAAAACCAAATAAAAATATAAAGGAAGGATTTTCTGTTTCCGATATAAAGAACAAGATAGAAAATGTTAAGACAATGCCAGTAGAAGTTGATTTGGACGATGGTGGTAATCGTATTATATATAAACAACCAAATGTATTACTGCAGAAATGGAATAATATTGTTTTGAATTATAATGGCGGAACTTTAGATGTATTTTATAATGGCAAATTAGTGAAATCAGCCATTGAGGTTGTTCCTTATATGAAATTTGATATGTTAACGGTTGGTTCTAATGATGGCGTTAGTGGAAATGTAGCTAACCTGGTTTACTTTGATACACCGGTAAATTATATGCAAATTCATACTATTTATGAATCATTAAAAGATTCAAATCCGCCAATTATTCCTGATGCCGGAAAAAATATAGTAGAAAAAATAACCGGATTGTTTAATTAAGAACATAAATAAATAAAAATAACAAAATAAGAGAAGAAACAGAAAAAAGTAATTTCTAGGTATATACTATAAATAAATAATGGAAGCCAAAAACGTGTTATTATTTGTGATTATTGTAGTATTGTTATATGTTGTTATTTTGTATATTTCAAAAGATGTTAGTACATTAACTGGATTAACATCTGGACAAACGATGCAGACTATTACCGCAACATCATTAACAACGTCTTCAAATTCTGGAAATACGTCAAATTTTTCATATTCAATTTGGATGTATATTGATGACTGGAATTATCGTTATGGTGAAGAAAAGGTTGTTTTTGGAAGAATGAATACTGGTGCCAATAAAAAATTAGAACCTTGTCCATCTGTAGTTTTAGGAGCTCTTGAAAATAATATTGTGGTTTCATTGTCAGTATTTCCTGGACTTGACACTGTTCCTAGTACAGACACTAGCACTACAAATTCTATTGTCCATAGATGTGAAGTCGCAAATGTGCCAATCCAGAAGTGGGTTAATTTGTTAGTTAGTACTTATGGAAGGTCAATGGATATTTATATTGATGGTAAATTAGTAAGAACATGTGTGTTGCCCGGCGTCGCAAAGATAGACCAAACTGCTCCTATTTATGTTACTCCTAATGGCGGATTTTCTGGATGGACTGCTAAATTTCAATATTGGTCGGAACCTTGCGACCCTCAAAAGGCTTACAATACTTATGAAGCTGGATATGGAGCAAGCATGTTGTCTAGTATTTTTGGAAAATACTCTGTCAAGGTATCTTTGATGAATGGAAATACTGAAGATAGTAGTTTTAGTGTTTAGGTATGATTTCTTTTGTTATATATAATATATAATATATATAAGATGAATGGAAATTCTTATTCAAATACAGGTTCTAATTTAGGTTCTGGTTCAGATACATTTAATAAATTTTCGTCAAATAATTACGTAAATGCATCCAATGATTTTCTTGAATCCAATAGTTTAGTAGCAAGAGTCGCATTTTTATTACTTGTCCTTTTTGGATTTATTATATTATTGCGTATTGGAATCGCAATTTTAGGATACTTTTATGGTCCTAGTGGGACTCCCAAATTAATAGATGGTATGGTTGACGCAAAACAATTAATGATTATTCCGCAAGACCCAAATTCCAGTGGTGCCAACACAATATCACGGTCAACTAATGCAAATGATGGTATTGAGTTCACTTGGTCTACATGGATTTATATTGATGATTTGACTTACAATTCTGGACAATATAGATGTGTGTTTTATAAGGGTAACGATTTTGCGAATGATAAAAATGGGCCTGCTGGTTTAAATTTTCCAAATAATGCCCCCGGTCTTTATATTGCCCCAAATACAAACACTTTAGTCATTTATATGAATACTTATAATGTAATTAATGAAGAGATAACCATTCCAAATATTCCTTTAAATAAATGGATTAATGTTATTATTCGTTGCCAAAATACTACATTGGATGTGTATATTAATGGCACAATCACCAAAAGTCACGAACTCAATGGTGTTCCAAAACAAAATTATGGAAATATCTATGTTGGTATGAATGGTGGATTTTCAGGATATGTATCCAATTTATGGTATTATAATTATGCATTGGGTGCTACTGAAATTTCAAAAATGGTTATTGCTGGACCTAATACAAAGATGGTTGGGTCTGGCTCAAATTCAATGAATATGCAAAATCCAAATTATTTGTCACTGAGATGGTTCTTTTTTGGCTCAGGTGACCAATTTAATCCTTAAATCATTCAGGTTTTGGGGATTTATATTTGATATAATCTTAATATTTTATATAATTTAATATATTAAGATGTATTGTTTTAATGGAAAATACTATTTACCACAGCCTCCAAGGGCGTGGTCTAGAGTACAAAATAGTTGTTCTTTTGAAAGTGAAACTCTAAATCCAAACACAATTGTAAGACTTCCATATACAAATAAAGAAGTGCCTGTGTCTAGTTTAGCTACTGAACTAGCCATGTTAAATAAGGGTAACGTATTGCAATATAAGAAAAATAGTAGCAATCTTACCAAAAACCAAAGATATTCGCAAATAGCAAAAGGTCAGTGGACAAATCGGCATAAAACATGGGCTACACAATCGGCAAATGGTTACACAAATCCAAATAATCAACAATTGGCACGAGTTGGTGGAGTAAATGTTACATTGAACGGGGTTGTAACTGATTCATCGGTTACTTGTCCTTCAAATATTAATAATAATACGCAGGTTGTTATTCAAGACTTTGGTACTCTTATTTGCGGTTCCAAAGAAAATGTATGCACTGGTGAAATTGTTATGCCAGTTAAAACAGATAATTGTCATTTAACTGCCGATTCAGATGTTCCTGGACCCATTGAGACCCTTTGTTGGAATGACGGGATAACTACTTGGTATCCTAGACAAAGATATATTATGACAAATAGCACAGATAAATGGCCTGTAAATGCTCATTTAGTAAGCGCTGTAAAACCCGCACCTCCTTTGCTATCAATAAGTAGTAGTTTTAACATAGCAAATCTATCTTGGACCACCAATGATAGTGGTCTACCTGTAACAAGCTATAATGTGTTTAAAAATAATGTTTTCATTGGAAATACAAAAAACACAAGTTATTCTGATGTATTTGATAATACAAATGGTATTATTAATTCATATTATGTTAAATCTTTAAGTGGAAATATATCATCAGACGCATCCAACATTGTAGTAACAAATACATATGCATATACAACAAATGGGTCTGTAACTAATTATAATCCGTTAACTAGTTCTACAACACCTACAGGGTTTACATATATATTATTTAACAATGTTAGTAGCTCCTATTATTTTAATGTGACAGCTGGAAATATTCAGAATTTGTATTATATGATAGTTGGTACTGGTGGTCAAGGTCAATCGGGTTTCTCTGCTGGTTATTATTCACAAGGAGGCATTGGGGCAGGAGCAGGAGGATGCTACAATAGTGTTATTACTAATTTTCCAAAAAATAATTATTCTATTATTATTCCCAACATTAATTTAATATCAGATACAATATTTAAAAATGCTACTAATCTTTGGACATTTAATATAACTGCTAGTAGCGGTCAATTTTTAACTAGAGGTGACGTTAGTATCACAATGAATTCAGTATACAGCATATTGTCTCCGTCTAGCTCCGTTTCAGGTGAGTTTGGTGTAGGTGGACATGCATATGGAGTAAATTCTCCAGCAGTAATAACAAATGGTTCTGATGGCGGTGATGTTTTCAAAGGAACAAATGGCAGCGTTGGTAACTATATTAAATTTTTAGGTGATGGTCTTCAATCAAATGTGCTATTTGGGGGAGGCGGAGGAGGCGGTGGAGCTGGAAATAACGGTGGAACAAATCACGCTGGATATAATGGTGGCGGAGGGGGTGGCGGCGGCGGAACTGGAAGCACAAGTGGTGGAACGGGTGTTAATGGCTCAAGTGGTCTTGTTAATGCAAATGGTGGTAATGGAGGGGCCGGATTTAATACAATTCAAGGTTATGGTGGTGGTGGAGGAGGAGGAGGAGCTGGGCCATTTTCAGGATTCACAGTTAGAGGAATTGGTGGTAGTGGTGGTCATGCTATGCTGTTATTATACTTTTAACAAATAATACTAACAATTACAATTTTAGTATTATTATTTATTTATGTCCTCAAATTAGGATTCATACATATTTGTTGACTTGGAAATATATCGCCACTCATACAACGGTCATTCACACCTACTTCAGCACACGTTCTTGTATTATTATCCTCGCCAATATAACACCAACCAGCCTTTCCATAGCTGCTTGCCGAATCATCAGGTCGCGGCTCACTACTTTGAGATGAATGATTTAATGAGTTATCTAGCGTATTTTGGTGAACACTTGAATCATCTTGGGTTTGAACAGGCATAGAATTTTTCTGTGAGCTGGGTGCTTGTTGTGAGCTTGGCATTTGTTGTGAGCTTGGCATTTGTTGTCCTCCAATACTTTCTACAGCATTAATTACACCAGTAGTTGTGTTTGCGACAACATCTACACCAGCTTTAGTTCCAGTGGCACTCACATTTACTGTTTGTTTAGTTGTTTCTAATACACTTATACCAAATAATTTCAACAAAGGACCAAAATATTTGTTAATAAACTCGGCAACTACCCCGGTTCCTTTTGCTAAATAAATAAACACATTAAAACCTAAAAGTGCTAAAACTAATATAATAATTAGCCAAGTCTGCCACGACATACTGGAAAAGAAACCAGTATCCGTATTGCCTGTGCTACTATTTAAATATGCTCCAGGTTCATATGTATTGGAACTTGGTGTTGACGGTTTACTTGAAAACATATCAGATAAGGTGCTTGACAAGTCTTTATTGCTTGCGGTTACTGTGCTCATTATAATAAAAAAATATAATAAATTTTATTATAATAACGACAAATAATAACTAATAACTAATAATTTATTTAAATGTTAGTAAATATGTGAATTGATTTAAATGTCCTAAAATCTCATCTCTAATATTCAGTAAATCAGTATTTGTATTTGACTTTAGTATTGCGTCTGTTCCCATGTTAATTAAAAATTGTTTGGCAATTTCAACTGCCTTTTTAAAGTGATTTAAATCAGTATAATCTAACAAAGGAATAGACCTAGTATTTGTTAGATTAACTCGCGAACCAGTTTTACCCAACATTGTTTCAACGAAAGTGTCAATGCTTTCATTTAATTTTGAATATAGCTCGTCTGTGGCCTTATGTTCAGCATAGCTTGTAGTTTTCCAATGATATAATTTCACGGTATTTAACATTTGTAGAAACATGGACACAATGTTCTGATGTGAATATGTTTTATTGCTTTTACTAAGACTATTTATGTGTGATTTTTGACGTCTGGTTTTGTTAGTTGTATTCATTTTATTGCCCTTTGTATAACGCATTTTATATTTTATATACAATGTAATAATATTAAAATATAAAATATTGGTTTTTATTAGACCCGTGGTATGTATTCCTCACCCAAACTATTCATCATTTCTAGTTTCTCTATTGTTTTCTCTAAATTAGATGCCTTTGTATTCTGATACAAATAATCGGTTCCAGGTGAATGCTCGTTTTTCTTTATTTGTTTGTAAATTTTGTTTATATTTTGTGTTATTACTTGTATTTTTGCCTTATCTTTTACTATTTCTTCATCCGTGGAAAAAGGTTCTGTAAATACTTCTATGATAAAATACATAAGTAGTCTACGCTTCTTATGACAACCTGGTCTGTATCTTAAACAAAAAATATTTAACGCACTATTCACTATACGTTGAACCAATGTATTCCTTTTTGCCGCCTCTTCTAAAAAAATATCCCACACAATCCATATAATATCCATCTGGCATTTGACATCCACATTGGCAAACACTCTACGTTCGCAATTAAACTTCTCTTTTTTCTGTTTACAAATGGTTTCAAACTCAATAATCCATTCCATCCAATAACACGCATTCAGACTATTTTTACCTTCTTCTGATAAATTGTATGCAAACTCATTTGCCGCAATAAACAGCTCTTTTGGGTCATCTTTTAAAAACACGTTTTCGGCGTATTTTACATTTGGCGCTTTGAATCGCTCAGTCATATGCGTCAAATCAAATTCCTCCTTCTTGACTTTTACCTCAGAGTAACAGTGTCGCCGTTTAGCTTCACATAGAACGCACATTACTTCGCAAAATAATTTACGCATCTTGTCACTATTCCTTAATCTTAATTCTTGGTCTATAAAACCATTGGTAACAAGCTCCTTGAAATTAGAAATACGCAGGTCCAAATATGTTACTAGTTTTGGATTGCCAATGTGGATATGCTTTGTATAGAACCCAATAATTGTGTCCCATAAGTCGGAATAATGGCCGGCGCAAATTAGTTCTGCACTCCAGTAACAAGCCGGTTCTATTTTGGCCTTTTGTAGACTAATTACTAGCTCCTTTTTGGCATCTGTTTTCTTAAATTCTGAGAATGTAACACCTTTAAAATGCCTTTGTTCCCTTACATCATTGATTTCATTATCATTCATAATTTGTAATAGATTAGGAAAAAATAATACGTTATAAAACTTATATAAACTATATAAAAACAAAAATATATAATACATAACAAATGTCATTCCATTATACAAAAATAGACGGGTTAATATTAGACAACAAGCAAGTCTATTTTAGGACGCCACTAACTACAGTATTTACACGCGCAACAACATTTTCGGACAAATATTCGTATTTTCATAGTCCATCATCTAATAACCCTGATTCTAATATAAAAACACTTGGTAAGTTTGTTAAAATAAGCAGACATAGTAGCGGTTGTCCATATTACGAACACAATTACAGCGTATATGAATTTGAATTAGGGACTGTTGATTGTAGCCCAGATGGGAAAACAGATGGTCATATTTATTTGGTTGGTATACCAGATTCAAATGAGGGGATGGTGGCAGTGGATTTACTGTTTTATAATGACTGGCCTGTGTTTTTTAAACAATAGTAAAAAGATTAATAATTCCGATGCTTAGAATATATCATTTTTAGATAAATATAAAATTCTATAAATAATAATATAAATAAATAATAGTATTATATAATTATATTATGTCGTTTCATTACACAGAGATAAATGACTTAACTTCTAATGGAGTTACATTGTATTCTAGAATACCAATTGATGACAAAATGACAAGAGCTGTTTATTTTTCATACAAATATTTGTATTTTTACAGTCTATCTGTATCAGATACTTCAGATACTAAGCCCCTAGGAAAATTTATAAAGATGAATATATCTGACCCTAATGAAAATGGTGTTTATAGTATATATGAATTTGAAAATGAATCTATAAATTGTAACCAAGATGGAAGCATTAATGGTAATATTTATATGATTGCTATTCCAGATTCAGATGAGGGAATGACACCTGTAGAAAATATATTATATAAAGGATTTCCTGTATGTTTTAAACAATAGTAAAAAGATTGATAAAAATAAAAAGATATATAAATATTATAATGATTAATGTTGAAGAAGTTAAAAAAATTTACAACAAGTTAAAAAATACAAAAGGTGGTAAAAATGCTGATTATATTCCTGAATTATCTAAAGTAGACTCTGATTTATATGCTATATCCATTTATACTGTAGATGGTCAAATGTTTAATATTGGTGATTATAATCATAATTTTGCGATTGAATCATGTTCAAAAATATTTACATTGGCTTTAGCATTAGATGAATTTGGTATTCCGCTTTTAAAAAAGAAAATTGGTGAAAATAAATCGGATGAAGCATTTAATTCAATTTGTTCAGTAGATAGAATACAAAATCATACAATTAATTCTTTTGACAATGGTGGTGCAATGGCTACAACTAGTTTATTATGTGAAAAAGATAAACGTAAATGTTGTAAAAAAATAATAGACAATATGAGTGAATTTGCTGGAAGAAAATTATTTGTAGGTGACAAAATATATAAATCTGAGTTATTACATTCAGAACATAATTTAGCAATTGCCTACTTATTAAAATCATACGGCAAATTTTATAGTGATGTTGAAACAAGTGTGGATATATATACTCAACAATGTTCAGTTATGGTTACAAGCGCTGATATAGCAATAATGGCAGCTACTTTAGCAAATGGTGGAACAAATCCAAAAACAAAAAACAAAATTATTTCTAAAAGAAATGTAAAATATATATTAGACCATATGGAATTAAACGGTTTATATAATGAGACTGAAGATTGGATGAAAAAATATGGTATTCACGCAAAAAGTGGTGTAAGTGGAATTTTATTATTTGTTGTTCCAGGAAAAATGGGAATTGGAATTGTTTCACCGCCATTAAATAAGTATGGAAATAGCGTGAAGGGTATAAAAACTGCTATTAAAATTATTAATATATTATAATATTATTGTTACTTATATATTTTATAAAATTATATATAAATTATATATGACTAATATTATTGAAACCCAATTAAAATCTTTGATAAACACATATAATAAATTTTCCGTGTGGGGTAAAATGTTATTTTTTGCATCATTATTGATTATAAGTATGTTTTTACTATCTGGCTTCAACAAAATGCGTGAAGGATTTGAGCAATCTGACAAATTTTTACTAAAATCTGGAAATGATGTCTATGATGAATTTTATGTGGACATTTATGACTATTTAGTATTTAGCAATTTAAAAGATGACTATGAAGTTGGTGAAATTGTGAATAAAACCGTACCAACTAGTGAGAGCAAGATTTTAGATGTTGGTTCAGGCACTGGTCATCATGTTGCTGGTCTTGCTGCTAAAGGTTTAGATGTTTTAGGAATTGATTTATCGCCGTCTATGGTAAAAAAGGCAAAAGAGGATTTTCCCAAATACAAATTTGAAGTAGGGGATGCGACCAATTCAGGAGAATTTGGTCCGAATTCATTTACACATATTACATGTATGTATTTTACAATTTACTATATTCAAGACAAGACGCAATTTTTCCAAAATGCAATGAAGTGGTTAAGACCTGGTGGTTATTTAATTCTTCATTTAGTAGATAGAGACCAGTTTGACCCAATTTTACCTCCTGGAAATCCATTGTTATATGTTTCACCGCAGCGCTATGCTGAGAAGAGAATTACATCTACTAAGGTTAAATTTGATGATTTCAGATATAGTGCGGATTTCAAATTAAATTCGGATACAAACATAGCAACATTTGAAGAAAAATTTAAGAATGATACAGATGGTAAGGTTCGCAAAAATGAACATATTATGTATATGCCTACATTGAATTCAATTGTAAATGAGGTTCAACAACAAGGGTTTATTTTAGACAGCAAGGTGGATTTGATAAATGTGCAATATGAATACCAGTATTTGTATTTCTTTGTTAAGCCGGAATAAATAAATAAAATTGAATTATAAAATACTTATAATTCAATAAAGTATAAAATAAATAATACAACCCAATGTCGCAACAAATTGAAATACAACTAGCTGATAGTAGGCAAAATTTGAACCCGGAACAAAATGAGGAGCACCATTTTACCCCAGTAACAATTCGGTTCAAGTTGATTTATACAACGGCAATACGTTATTATACAGTATGTCCCGATTGGACCATTTGGCAACTGATGGAATTTGTTAAACCATATATAGCGATTGATTTTGAACTTACACATTTTGATATTGTTGTTGCCGGACAGCCATTAGCTGAACACGCAGAGGCTTTACGAATTTCTAATAATGTCAAGGTTCACGATATAACAGAGAATATGAATTATTTGTGCTTTTATGTAAGACCTAATTGAAGAAAAACATACTAACAAAAAATTGAAATAAAATTGTATAAGTTATTCATTTTATAAAAACGTATATCGTAAACTTATAAAATGAGTGGAAACATTTTGTCAATGATGCAGTGCAAAGAGGTTGTTTTACCTGTTGAGAAAGAAGAACAAGTAGTTGATAAAGTTATGGAAACAATAGAAATGATGTTTCAAAAAATAATCTGGAGGGCAGCAATGAAGGGCGCTGCAATAGCAGTTTTTCTAAATGATTGGGATATAGTAGTAGGCACGCCCTTATTTCATAGAAATGAAGACCACAGTGATTTGCCAAATGGCCGTGGCTTCTTTCATTTTGATATACATTTGTTAAACGCAATTCGTTGGTCAAATCATATTGGTGGTGACCGTAAAACAATATATATAAGAAATATAAAAAACATTAAAGAAATGACAGACGATGAGCTTGAAGATTCACGAAAATATAATAATATGGCACCGGAGTTTGCTAGGAGGATAAATTTATCTACAATTTAAATAGTTTATATTTCATTTTAATTAATCAGAATCCACATTATTTTTATTTGTGTCTACTTTCTTTTCTTCTAACCCAGCGTCTACTCTGCGCTGATACCGCTCAACATTTCTTTCCTCCTTATATGTATTTTGTTTCTCATTCGCACGCAAAATATCTGCTTCCGATGAAGCAAATGTTTTTTCCCTACTAAATTTATTACCAGACTTCTTTTTACCAAACTTTGAATCTTTACTAGCCATTTTATATTAACTACACACTATATTTTTAAACCAGTTTGTATTATATTATTTCTGAAATATTTAAAAGGTTAACATGATGTTTTCATTTTCCCCTTTTTGAAAGTTTCATAATTTTTCCGAAAAGTAAAAAGGGAAATGAAAATTGGACATTTTTAAAAATGTCCAAAAATGAACACCCAAAGGGAATCTTGAAAAACGCTGTTTTTTCACGTTGTGACTGAGATGCTCTAAATTATATTTTTTGTGTGAAAAAAACGTGACGATAATTTTTTGAAATTTTGGCGGAAAGTTTAGGCGTTTATTTTCTTTGCCTAATATATAGATGGAAAACGCCATTTTTACGCCGGAAAACGCTGGAAAATTTATGTGTGAAATTTGTGACTTTAAATGCTGTAAACAGAGTGACTGGAATAGACACACAATGACATCAAAACATAAAAGGCTAACAAATGCTAACGGATTTACGCCAAAAGATAATGTTGTTTTAGAATGTATATGTGGAAAGAATTATAAGCATGCGTCATCACTTTGTAAACATAAAAAAATATGTTCTGATGTAAATAAATACAATTTATTACACAAAAATAATACGAATGATATAGTCAATAACCCTGATTCGGATTCCGATTCTGATTCTGATTCAGATTCCGATACTGAATCAAAGACCAATTTAGATAATGACAAAACAAACCCTGACTTATCTAAAAAAGACAATCTAATAAAATACCTTATTGATGAAAATAAAGAATTTAAGAATTTAATTATGGAGTTAATTAAGAAGGATTTTACTAACAATAATAGTAATAATACTAACAACACTATAAATAATGTAAACTCAAACAATTCTTTTAATTTGAATGTGTTTTTGAATGAAAAATGTAAGGGAGCTATGAATATGAGCGAATTTGTAGATACAATTAAAATGCAACTGTCTGACCTAGAGAATTTTGCCCACGTGGACTATGCTGACGGTGTTTCCAATATTTTATTAAAGAATCTGAATAAATTAGATACATATTTACGACCCATACACTGCAGTGATTTAAAACGCGAAACAGTGTATATTAAAGAGAATGATTGTTGGACAAAGGAAGAAGATGACAAACCCAATCTTAAAAAGGCAATTAAGCAAATTGCATTCAAAAATATAAAGCAAATTAATGAATGGGTCAAGGAAAATCCGGGATGTCAAGACCCAAGGGCAAAAAAAAACGTAAAATACAACAAAATAGTAATGAACTCAATGTCGGGTGTCACAGTAGAAGAACAACAAGAAAATATAGAAAAAATAGTGAAAAATGTTACAAAGGCGGTAACAATTGATAAATATTCAACTGTAAAATAATATCATGTTATTTCTATTTTGTTATGTTTTTGACTTCTTTGGCCTGTATTTAAGTGGGTCCCGGTCCTTCATTGGTCGGTATTTTATAAATTTCTCGTCATCTTCTCTATACAAAATTTCCATTTTTATTTCATTTATTTGGGCAACCAATTGAGCACGTTTTACACCTTCGTCATAATAATAATAGCTAAGTGAGTATATAGATTTTTCATCTAGTGCAAGTATTTCCTTTTGATTATTTACAACAAGTTGTTTTAATTCTATTATGCTATACTGGCAATAATTTGTTTCCATTATATTTATATTTATATTTATATTGTGTTATTTGTATATATTTTTCATATACAAATAAAAATTGTTCAATTATTTTACATTCCAATCAATCCACTCCAATTATAGTAGTTAATGCCAAAATAATCAAGGACGTACTTTAATGCAAAATAACCACCAATCATTTTAACACCATTTCTAAATACCATATAATTTCGGCGCCATATTTGTATGGTGTATTCATCAATTAAAGCAATGCGCAATGACTGCATGTCTAAATACAATGACTTTCCATAAGGCTTATCAGTTGCGCTCTTGTTTTTAAAACGCACCTGAAAATCTCCCAAATAACTAATAACAATATAATCAACATCAGCAGAGTCAATGCTGTTCCTGCAATTGTAAAATAAACTAATAACTGACATTAATTCTTGCACATACTCAGTTGAATTTTCCTTATTAATATATGCCTTTATTAATTCATTTGTAACCATATAAGATGAAATATTAAAAAAAACATCGTATTCATAATCTAACATAGACATCTTTTCTACAGCAGAAGAAGTGTTGATTTTTATAAATAGGCTTGGTAAAATATCCATAGCAGTTTGTTTACCACATTGTTGTATTAAATTGTCAATAGAGTAAACCATATTATTTAATATATATATTTAATATTTTTTAAGCTGTTTTATAATAATTTTCATAATATTATTAAAAAAATATAAATGTAATTTTAGTGTAATAAGTAAATAAAATAATGAATAATAACCAATTAAATTTTTTACCTTATACGGCAACATCAATATCCGTTATAGGTAGATTTATTTTTATGTTTCTTATATATAAAAACAAAAGCACAAATGTACTCTCCTTAATATTTTGTATGTTAAGTATAACGTCATCTGGTATGTGGATATATTATAGTATCAATAATAATGATTTGCCAATGATAGTAAGGTCTTCTACTGAAATTACATTATTGACGATTTCCGCCATTTATATTATTAGAAATAGAGTAATAGAATATTACAAAATACTACCTGAATAAATAAAATACAAAAAAAATAAAAACCAATATAAACATAATTTTATAAATTATTTTAAAATACAAATATGAGCACATATAACTCATTTTTCCATGTACTCAAAGATAAAATAGTAAAGAATACCATAGCAAAGAATACTGTATTACCTGATTGCCGAAAATGTGTAAATTATGTTCCATATAAAAATAATAATACTATTGCATTAAGTGAAATTTTAGACACATGTTCTAAATTTGTAAGAAGTGACAATAATGTAAATTTCAGGCACGATTCTATTGGCAAATGTAGAGAAGATGAAACTAAATGTGGTCAAAATGGTAAACTGTTTATACCAAGGTAAAATCCTAAGAATAATAATAATAGTTAGTAACCATATAAAAAAATATAAAAATCTTATATATGCTTTTATATTTTATTGGGTCAATTGTATTATTAATTATATTATTTTTCATTTTTATCAGAATCAAATACCGATTTTGGGCAGTCCAGCCAGTCTACCATTTTTACGACATATATTACTGGTTCTTCAATGTAGGTATAATTCGCCACGAATTGCCAGAAAAAAACCGTTACACAAACCTCAAGGAAATAGAGACAATTGAACCAAGCAAGGTATCAGATGTTAAGTTAAGAGATTTTATAGACCTAATACAACTTAACTATTTGCGCAATGACGGCAACACTTTTATTCCGGAAAAAGAAAATATAATGCCATATTTTGAAGGCCACAATTCGCCGACATATTTATCTTTTTTTTGGCAACCAGATGTGCTATTAGATATGAAAACAAACAACACAGTAGAGACCAAAACACTTATTGGCGCGATAACCAGCAGACCATTAACAGTGACAATATATAATACTAAGCAACACTTAATAAAGTTTGATGTATTTTATGTGGACTATTTATGTGTGAAAAAAGGTTTCAGAAAGAAGAATATTGCTCCGCAATTAATACAAACACACGAATACAATCAGTGTCATATGAATCAAAAAATGTGTGTTAGTTTGTTTAAAAGAGAAGGTGAATTAACTGGGATTGTTCCAATAACTTCTTATAATACCTATTTGTTTAATATGAAAAATTGGATAAAACCGCCACCGGAATTACATTCCAAGACTAGTTTGTTAGTTGGTGACAGTCAAAACATGTATTATTTATATAATTTTATTAATGAAAATAAAAAATGGGATATTACAATTGTTCCTGAATTATCCAATTTAATAAGTCTTTCTAGTAGCAAAAATTTATATATTTATATGATGATGACTGATATGGAAATAAATGCAATTTATATATTCAGAAAAACATGCACTAACATAGAAAAAGGCAAGGAATTGTTAACATTGGTTTCGTCAATGAATTCAACTTCTATTCCAATGAAGATGTTCATACAGGGGTTCAAAAATGCATTATGGGCAATATTGTTGAAAAATCCAGAGTATCATTATTTGGCAATAGAAGATATTAGCGATAATAAATGTATTATAGACAATATAAAAATTAAAACACATCCTGTATGCGAGTCACCAACCGCATATTTTTTCTATAATTATGCTCGTAGCCCAGTAAGTCCCTATAAAACGTTTATCGTTAATTAACTAGAGAACATTATACTTGAACAAATTTCGTAGCGACCAACGGGTGAAAAATTGCTGCCCAACTGCGCTCAATATAGTGCCCAACTTCGGGATTAGAATGGGTTGAAATACTATTTAATAATTGGGTATATCTACTTATATCATGCTTAATAATATCCAGTTTGTTAATAGAAAAAATGCCCATGTAGCAGTAGTTTTTCACGGCAATGTTTCCGAAAAAATACTTATACCATTTACCGTAAGGTCTTAATCGTGCTGGTTGTAAATGACTATCTGCGTTATTTACGCGATTATTTGGGTCACTTGCCGACCAAGTATCTAAATTAAATCGCTTAAATTCGTCTTTGATGTTCGATGTTTTGAATCCCATGAAGACCGCATTTTTTAAACTTAAAATATGATTTATTAACTTAACTGCCGTGGCCTTTTTGTAATAAATTTGTATGGAACCTGGCAAAAATATGGTTATAGGTGCTAGACTACTGTAATTATTGACAATATGATACAGATACGTATGGTCGCATCTTCCTACATTTGGTAGCTGAAATGTCCTATATAATGACGGCTTTGTAAAATCGTCATTGACGCCTTTATTGTATATGGTATATTTGAATTGATTGAATGGATATTCCTTGGTCCATTTTAAGTCTTCATTATAACGTGCCACAACAATTTCAATATGGTTAAGCATTTATATATAATTTGTAAAACAAATTATTTTTGGCATAATTTGTTTTATTTTATCTAGTATATCGGGTAACACGGGCAAATCCGTCAACAACAAAAATAATGAATATTCCTAAAAAGGAGTATAATATGACTTCCTCAGTTACGTTGTTAGTTCGTTCATCTTGTTGCTCTTCTAACAAATTAATCATATAATTTAACTTTTCAAGAAGCACTTGGTTTGTGTCTGAACTTTGATTGTAATTATGAGGCTGGTAATTAGGAGGTTGAATGTGGTCACGATTTTGATTTTGATTTTGATTTTGATTTTGGGTTATATTAGGGTCACGAAGATTTTGAGGCTGAAAACTTGGTAGCATATTCTTAAAATATCGCTTCACTTGTTCATTATTCATATGCACACTTTGTAAATCCTGCAAATCGGTACCGTCATTTTGTGTTGGTTGTGGCACATATTTGCTGCTATAATTGTCTACATCATCTGCGTTATAATCATAGTTTGTCATACCTTCTTTTTGACCTTGGTCTTGTTCTTGTTTTTGTCTCATAGAAGCAGGTGGGGCTAAAGGATTTATGGGTGTATAGCTGGCATTGACCGGAGCAGAAATAGCCCCGGGCTTATAGTCGCCTAGATTTTCCCCATTGTCATCAATCAAGTTTCTATGAATAGAATTTAGCACATTCTGAACTTTTGAATGGTCTATATCACTAAAAGATGTAGGTGTTCTTTTTTGAGTTTTATTATTTGTTTGTCTTTTTCTATTTATTATATGGTTATTACTATAATCTGAATTTTCTATTGATTGGGCAGTCATTGCTAAAGAAGACATTCTCTTAATAAAAAATAAGATAATTATTTATTGTAATAAAACTATAAACCTTGTTTTAAAACTTGTTTTAAACCTTGTTTAAAAGGAAAGAAACCTGTAAAAAACTATAAAAATAAAATATATCTGCTTTTATATAAGAATGGAACTGAGCAAAATGCACGGACTTGGATTTTTATTAATGTTATTAGTTGTAGCTTTAATTATCAACCCTAGAGCGATACATAATATGTATAGCAATATTTTAGGAAGAGTTGTGTTAATAGGTGTAATTATTATTTTCGCAATGAATAATGTTACTTTAGGATTGTTAGTTGCGTTGTGTATAATTATTGCGTCAAATATGTTTATGTTTGAAGGGAATACAAATATGTCTGATGCTTTACCGGAATCTATGCCTGAATTAAGTGACATGGAAAAGGAAAAAGAAAAAGAAAAAGAAAAGAAGGAGAAGACAGAGACAAATGTTATTGGAGAAGGTGTTGATAGAGAATCCGTTAAGGCATCGATAGCGTCTAAAGATTCTTCTACTTTGCCTGTATCAAAACCTGTTTCAACAGAGGATGTTGCTGCTACATCTGTGAAAGAAGCATTTAGTATGGGAGGTGGATATAGCTATCTAGGTTAAATATAGACCATTTATTCAGTTTGTTTATTTTTTTATATTAATTAAATATAAATGACTAATGTTTTTCAGAATGGATTAAGTTTTGTACACAATCATGTAACATTTCTAAATAATAGCAAGTTTTTCGCCGGCATTATAATGATTTTATTAAATATTGGTTCAAAATTCATATCCGTACAATTTAGTAAATCTACTGAAGAATATCTAAAAATGAATATAACAAAACAACTACTTGTTTTCGCAATGGCATGGATGGGAACTCGTGACATATACACAGCTCTTGTATTAACTGCTGTATTTACAGTTTTATCAGACCATTTATTCAATGAAGAGAGCCCTTATTGTGTTGTCCCTGAGAAATATAGATTATTAAATAAAGTAATGGATACTAATGGGGATGGCGTTGTATCAGAGACAGAAATTAATTCTGCAATTGCCATTTTAGAAAAGGCAAAGAAGGAGAAAACTAAAACGAACCAGCATAAATCATTTTTAGCATTTAATGATTATATGGTAGAAACTTATTCTAATTTACAGTAATTTACAGTAAACAATAATATAAAAATATATAAGTATTATAAATATGGAATTCAATATTAATAATACAACAACAAATACAGCAACAACAAATACAGCAAATACAACTATTAGCAATGCTGTTATTCCAAACGGAATGACAAACACAGCTTCTGGTAAAACAAACAAGAAACAAAAGGTGCCTAAAAGTGTTATTGTTTACTTGGAAACACGTGTTTATGGAGCGCAAAAGATTGTTCTTATGCCACAAATGTTGGTTCCAAATGTAAACAGTGATACTATATTTACAGACTCTGAACTTGAATTAACTATGCGTGCTATAAAAGACATACCAAATGGCGCTCCCAAAGAAATGATTTTAACGCAATTTTTTTTAGCAAACGAATTTGAAAGTTTAAAGGCACGTGTATTAAACAGCATTTTCAATACTCAAAAAATTGGCAGTAGTGATTATAGTTTTGAACAAGCAAAATTAAATGGTGTTATTGACACTAACTTAGATTTAACAATCAAAACTCTGTTGAAAAGGAAAAACATTTTGACTATTGGTGGAAAACCATATACAATTGTAGCGAATCATTATCAGAAAGGTGATTGGGAAATAGACAAGAAACCAATTGATAAATTAGTAGGCGTTTCAGGCGATATTAAAGATATAGATAAGGAGGCAGAAAAGGAACTGGAATCAATAGACAAATCATTAAGATTCGGAAATGACTCAGCCAAAGGAGTTGCCACATCTATAATAGAACAACAACAGCAACAACAACAGCAACAACAACAGCAAGTACAAGGTCTATCAAATTTTCAAAAAACCGTATTTAATACAAATCAAGCTCAGCTAAAACAAATGCCCAAGTTTTTAGATTATTTATTAAGTGGTGATTTAGAAAAAAATGACCCTATTAATTTTGACCCAGTCAAATCCGTTATGAATCCAAGTGACCCCATTACATTTTCATTAATAATGAATTTAACTGACGCAAAATTCGTAGATTTTATATCTAATGAAAAAGCAGCTATAGATAAAACAGCCGCTGATAAAATGGCAAAGGATAAGAAGACAGTAAAACCAAATACTGAGAATGGCTACGAATATTATATGACTTTTGTTGAAACAAAACAAAGAGTATTAGAATCATCACAAAATTTTTTTGATACAATCAGTAATGATTTTACTCCTATTATACGTAAATATCGTGATTTAGAAGATGAAATAACAGACCTTATAGACGAAAAAGTAGATGCAGTATCTTCTGCTGACAAGGCAAAAGCCGATAAGGCTCTGATTGGCGCTAAAGATAAAGTGCGTGACTTGATAGAGCAAAAAAAACTGTATATCAGAACAATTAAAAAATTATCAGAACAATTATTAGAAATTTTTAAAGCTCAATCAGCATATTTTAAAAGCGCAGTTGTATTGTTAAAATATATAAAAGCAAATTATGTGAAGATGATTGGTAATTATAAAATGGGTAACAATAGCGAAAGTATGTTGGCCAATATGTGTATTGATTATGATTTAAAAGTGTTTGGTGAATTAGCTCAAGATAATCCACCTTTTAATAATAAAAATACAGAGGCATATCATGAATTTATTCGCATATATAATGAAAAGCACCAAATATGGTTTGAATCGCCTGATTTTGAAATAAATTTTGGTGAAAACAGGAACACGTTTAATTGGAAGACTGAAATAGCTAGGTATGAAAAAAATAAAGAAATTATGGTTATAGAACGAACACAATGTGATATATATATGTTAATTGTTATGTTTCATTGTTTTTCAAACCAGGCAAATATATGGCAAATATATTTTTTTGGGTTACCAGAATTTATTACAAAGGTTATAAATATAGCTCAAATAAAGATAATAGAAGCAGAAAAGACAAAAAGCCAATATGACTTATTTTTTCTTGAAAAAGAAATTAAACAGGCCGATGAAGAATTAACAGCAGCAAAAAAGGTAGAAACTAAAACAAAAGCTCCTGTAGACATAGATAAATCTGATTTAGCAAATGAAAAACTACAAGAATTAATAGCCATGATACCAGCAGCAGCAAATGTGACAGAATCAACCAGAATAATAATATCAAAACCACTAATGTCAAAGATAGTAAAAATTGGAGCAGCAGCCATAACAGCTGATTTTGAAAAGCAAAAGGTTGCTGAGGAAAGGGATATGCTTAAACAATTTGCTCAGGAAATGGCCAAAGACAATGGCGCCAATTATGAATTATATAGTCTTCCTTATTACAAAGTTACAGTTTCTTTAAATCCACAAAATATTATAGATTTTTCAGGTAGAATAGAAATGATAGACCCGAGTCTACTAGAAAATAGTAATATAAACGCAATCGCATTATTTGACGAATTTATTAAGGACATTTTTCCAAGAGCTGTACTGATTGGAATTGATGATTCTACTGGCAAGTTATCTATTACTTATAAAGTTTTCAAAGATGAGATGGATAATAAGACATCATCTAACAGATTTAAAAATGATATAAAAGGTCAAGCATATGTAGATGGCAAACCTGATATAACATTTTTTTCAACTTCCAACCAGAAAGGATTCTTTTCAAAGCAGATTTTTTCAAGAAATGCAATTGCCGATATAGACAAGCGTTTTATAAATCTTAAGGAGACAGAAGTGGCAGCATATGAACATATTGTATTTTATTCAAATTCACTAGAGATGCGGTGTTTGAGACAGTTTAATGTAAATATTTCGGAATTAAATATGTTTACGCTTCAGAAAGAAATTGCGTATGCTTTTTATGACTATTACACAGAAATAAAAGAGGCAATTAAAGAAAGACCAACTGATAGTTTTACCGCACCAAAATCTATAATGTGGGATACTAGGGATTTAAATATAGTTGCTAGACCTGGCCGTTTAGAACCAGATGCTTTAGCTACTATTAGAACCAAAATTAATTCTAATGAGCTAACAGAAAAATTGTATAAAAATAAGATTAAATTAATAAATGAGTCTATACAAAAATTAAATAAATATTGTGAAGCTATTCACGGATTAATAGAACCAGTAATGGATGCCGATGGAGTTAAAACAGTATGTGACGACATTGCCGATGACTTAGTTGGTCCAGTACTCAGATTATTAGAATTTCCAGCATATGAAACAAAACTTTGGCAAAGGTTTGTAAAAAAGGGTGAAACGGTTAATATAGACCTAACGGATGCGTTTAATGCGCAAATGGCGCGCGTAGAGCGTTGGGAAAATATAAATGACTTTTATTCAAATAGTATTGATACATATATTGATGATAAAGATGGTTCTAAAAAACCTTATAATGGAAAAATTCCAGATAATATACCACATCCAAATTATCAGGATTGGGTTGTATTAGATGCTAGTACTAATGTTAGACTTGATGATTTTATAAAAGATTTAACTGATGCTAATATAGATGCTGAAATTGACAATTATAATAGATTAAAACGCCAGCTAATTATTTTTAATATTACCAAAGGTAATAATGGTGAATTTCAAAATCCAATAGATGATAATAAGGAAGAACTAAAATATTGGAAGGGTGGAGGGTTTAGTAATCTTGATGATATAAAACAAGATTTTGGAATTATTTGCCCAGCAGCTGATTGCGACAATTTAGTAATTGAGGAAGGTCACAGATACTTATTTTTATTAAAAGTAGAAGTTATTGATGATGCTGGTGTTAAAACTACAGATTCTTATAAATTAGTTTATAATCGTAATATTATTCCTGATTTTAGTTATACCTATTTGTATGACGAATTAAAAGAACGAATGGAATATGTATATGATTTTATTTTAAGTTTTCAAAAAGCAGGAGATGACTTCAATATCTTTGAAAAAAAAAGCAATAAAGTAGCCAACTTGAAGAAAGAACAAAAAGCTGGTGTTGAATATTTAAAAACACAAATATCTGAATTTGAAGATTGGAAAAAAGAATTAGAAACTGCGTATGAAGCAGTTAAGCAGGAAAAATGTTATGAAATATTAAGATTAAAATGTCAATGGCTAATAGATAATAAAAAGGTTGCAAAACCAGCAGCCAAGGGGACAAATCGCGTATATAAAAACATACTTAATTATTGTGATAATAAACTCTCTTCATCTAAAGGGACAAATTTTTGTGGTCAAGGTGAAAATAATTATAATGGACAAACTGAATGGGAAAAAAACACAATAACTGCCTTTTTCAAAACAGCACATTCCTTTAATGAATTTATAGATTATTTGGCAGCCGAGAATCAAGCCAAAATAGATAATGGTGATATAGAAAAAGCTGAAAATGAATATATCAATATAATAAAAGATATCCAAAGTTATCCAGATTTCGCAAAAATAAAAGCAGATGAAACTGAAACAAATAAGAAGGCAATAATAGAATTGATAGACCAAGAGATTAAAAAAACTGAAAATGAGCTTGAAAGGTTAAATGAAAAAATAAATGAGTCTATAAGTAATGCTGAATTATCATCATCTGTGCCACTACCACCTGGTGGTTTACCACCATTTTCATCATCTATGCCACTACCATCTAGCGGTTTACCACTACCACCTGGTTCACTACCACCTGGTGATTTACCAGATATTGAATCATTGTTAAAACCAGTACCAGCATCATCAGGGGTAGCTCCACCACCACCTCCTGGAGTAGGTCTACCACCTATAAGTCCAGCACCAAAAAAAAGAAAAGGCAACATACTATTATCAAAAGACATTGAAAAAATGAGTCCAGATGAATTACAAGAACAAATTAAGTATTTGGAAAAAACAATATCGGATTATGAAGCTAAAATGAATGATATAATACCAGATACCAAATCAAAACAAGAAAAACAGAATAAATTAAAGGAAAATATTGATTTAATGAAATCTGATTTAGTAAAGGTTAAAGAAAAAACGGAAGCAGTAAAAGCTGGAGGGGGAGGTGATGGTAGACCAAGTGAACAATATTTCAACGCAAATTTACAATCAAATTTACAATCAAATCAAAATTCAAATTCAAATATGTTTTTACAACCATCCTCACCATTTGCGCAATATGGTCAGCCTATTTATCCTCAATTAACAAACCCATACCAACAACAACTAATGAACCCATACCAACAAGCAATGAACCCATACCAACAACAACAAGCAATGAACCCATACCAACAACAAATGACAAACCCATACCAACAACAACAAATGATAAATCCGTTACAACAACATACTTACAACAAACAAATAAGTTATTTGAACAGGGCTATGGAATTAGAGTCAAAATTATCCTATTATGTAAATGTGAGAGTTGATTTGTATCCAGGAACCTCTTTATCTCTAACACAAGAGGCATCAGCATTATGTAGTTCCCGATTTGAACGCATAAGAGAATCCCTTGCTAAAATTTTTGGGTTTAGTTATATGTCAGCTCCATTGGTAGAAACGTATGCATATCAAAGACAAAATGATAAAAATGATAAAAATGATAAAAATGATAAAAATGATAAAAATGATAAAAAAGGAACAGATATAAATAAGGATAAGAATAAAAAACGTGGCGGTTCTCAAAAAAACTTAAAATTGAAAAAGAACAATAGCATTAAAAATAAGACATTAATAAAATAAAGATAATTATTTAAATATATTTTATATTTTAAATTAAAGTAATATAAAATATTATAATGAAAGATATAATGAAGAATGAATATATAACTAACATTCAATTAGATATTGCCGGCAGCTTTTTTATGAGCCTAATTGGCCAACATATGCCGTCATTTGTCAAAATTATTCAAAAAATAGTTATTCCACAGACTGAGGTTTTGACAGACTGTCTGGAAAAATTATATGTTGAAAATGTGACATTGGATAAGCGGTTTGACAACGCGCTGGTTCCAAGAGCTAGAACTAGTGCTAGAGATAAAAATGAAAACATAGCTGAGGTTCATTGGATATTTGTTGTAAAAAAAATAAATTCTGATACCGATACAGCAAATATAGAAGATTATATTGTATATAATCCATATGAGAAGCGGATGCAAGTAGATGGTTCGCAGCAATTTTGTCAAAGTCACGCATTATATATGGCATACAAGTATTATTCAGGTATTCCTATTTTAACAACCAATCCACGTGACGCTTATATTGAAATACTAGATTTCTGGAAACTATTAATAATTAATATGCCACCACTTTTAAAATCCAAAAAACACATTGCTAAAATTTTAAGGCCAATTTTTAAGATGAATATGGAAGCAGAAAAAGATAAAGAGCTTGTTAGGCAGGCTATATCTAGCTTTCCTAAGGATATTCACGGGATATATGATATTATGACGACAGACAAGGCAACAAAAGAATGTCCTATTTGGATTTAAATTAAAATTGAAATAGTATTTGAATTGTTTTTTCTTTTTATAAATTAAATAAATTTTATGAATAATTAATTAATAAAATGTCATTACTTTTGAAAATAGATAGTCTTGTAGAAGGTGAAATAGTAAAGCGTCCGTCTAAATTTATAAAGTCGCCGTATGTGGCAGATATTAAATTTAATACTAGCGAAGTTTTAGGTCACACCGCGTCACTTGGTTGCTGTGGCTTAGCTGACGTGGGTGCGACAATATTGATGGCGCCCGTTATATCTAAAAAAAATAAAAAGGAACAAGAGAATGAAAAACTGAGTTGCGCGTATCGTGTTTACTTGTCGGTACTTTTAGAACGTAATACGGAATTTATTGTAGGCATTCATCCAAAACTGGCCGAAAACTTGGTAGAAGCTGCGTTAAAGGGTAACTTGCTATCACGACTACAAAATATTAAAAGATACAAACGAGAAGTTGCTATTTACGCGGAGGGGAAAGTAGACTCGCGGTTTGATTTTACTGGAATAGATTGTAACAATATTCCATTTATAATGGAAGTCAAAAATGTGCCACTAGCTGATTATGAAGACGTTTTAAAGAAGGACCGGAACAAAATGTGTTATGATGATAGGGAACTTTGTTCAAAGGTTGCATATTTCCCAGATGGTTACAGGAAAAAAAGTGCAGACCCCGTGAGTCCGCGTGCTTTAAAACATATTAGAGAATTAACGCTTATAAAGCGCGAATCAAAAACTCGTTGTATAATGTGCTATGTTATACAACGAACAGACGTAGACCGGTTTCAACCGTCCATTGTGGACCCCGAATACAGAGAGGCCGTAAAAATTGCTTTAGAATCTGGTGTAGAAATAATTACACTAGTTACAAAATGGACAAAGGAAGGCGAAGCATATTTTGTTAGAGATGACTTGCCGATAACACCTTTCTAAATTACATAGTAAAACTTAGATAAACCCAATGATTGTCTTATTGACATCAGTTACCAACTTTGTCTTTTCTAGCTCTTCCAAAATTCGCAGCTTCTGTATTTCAATGTATTTTTTTACAATTTTATCTATGCTGGTTAGTCCACGCTTCGCGCTCAATATACTAGCATATTCAAAACTATTACAATAATCATTACAGCTTCCATCTAAGAATGGTTTCCAGGCTTGTTTAAATAATTCCGGTGTTATTGGTTCATTTGGTTCCACCCTTATCTGTCCTCCAAGATAATATTTACCTTTAGCCCACGAGCTTTTACTGTCATCTATATATTTCTGTATAATGTATTTTTCAGCGTCTATGTTATAGACCGCCCTTTCGGCGTCATTATTGGGGACAAATTCACTTAATTGTATTAATGATGGGTTCATGTTATATTACTATTGCTACTTATAATATCAATATAATATGTATTAGCAGTTTTTCAATTTTATTTTACTTCTGCTTCTCTTAGCCCTTTTACTGTTGCTACGCTTTTACTGTTGCTACGCTTTTACCGTTTAACATCTTGGGTTAAGTGTTTTTTTCAGTCACAAACTAACAAATTTTGGACTGTTAAAATTATTATTATATTTGGTTAATTTATATGTCGGTTGCAGGTCCAAATTCTCTATTTAAAAATATAGAAAGTTTAGTTGTTTATGTAAGTCCAGATACAACGGATGAACGTATAAATGAATTTGCAAAATTTATATTATTACAAACGGAAAAAGCAATAACATTAAATAATGGAATAAACATAAACGTTCCAATTGTCAAAACAACGTTTTTTCCAATGGTAAATCTACCAAACAGAGGGTCTAGCAATGTACAAAAAACCAGTAAAGGAGAATATGAAATTGATTTAGATCATAATTTTTGTAAAAATTCCATATCTAAAATGGGCACAGAGTATGCTATTAAAGAAAAGCCAAATTATATTACACTTTTAGCATTAACAAAGCATGGTAATAAAGACGAGGTTGTGGCTTTTTTAATAACAATTTCTATAAAAACAGATATATCTGGAAAAACCGAGGATTATAGTCTTTGGGTTGATGCATTATGTAGTGATCAAGTAAATGAATTTAAAGGCGGTTCAAATTTGTTACGATTAGTTTTAGCGTTGTGTAAAAAGTTTAATAAAAATTCGTATAGAACCTTTACATTTGTTAACCTTTACCTAGAAGCGTTGGCTGGGGTTGAATCAACTTATCAAAAACTAGGTTTTAATGAAACATATGAAATTAAACCTGAATATTCTGACGGTAGTATTTTTAAAAAATCCGTTTCTCAAACAAAAAGCAATGAAAGTCCAGTTACGGATGAAAAATTAACGTCAGGCAATTTTGTAAATGCCGAATTGGGTAATAAGAAACAAGAAGAAGAGTTATTAAATGGTTTGGACTCTGGAGAAATAACTTGGGTTATAGATAGAATTGGAGATAGAACTGGAGACGCCGCTAAAGGTGTAAAGTCAAGGAGGAGAAAAACGAGGAAAACAATTAGGAAAAGAAATCCGAAAAGGTCAAGAAGGATAAAAGGAAGGAAAACAAATAGACTCAAGTCATTTCGGTAAGGACTATTTTAATGACAAACTAACAAATTTTGGACTGTAAAATTTATTATATTTTTCTGCTATATTTATTTTTACGGTAGATATGCTTTAAAAGCTTTTTGTTATTTAGTCTTCTAGTTTGTTTGCTGTTTCTACGCTTGCCCTCACTTCGTTTGCCAAAAGCCACCGGCTTCACCGAATATTTTTGTTCTTCTTTAAAAAGTTTTTCACTCTCATCGCTTGTCATTTTCTTCCCAGTGCTAAAAACACGACAAGAATGGTCTATTATATTTACGTATTTAAATCCAACCAATTTAAAAAAGTTGTATAATTGGACCAAGCTTATATCGGGTATCTTGTCTTTACCAGCCTTGAAATTGAATGCGCGTAATGCGGAATCAAATAAATCTTCTCTGTGCAATACGTCTTTCAGTATGAATTCCATTCCATTTCTATAAAATAGGTTAAATTTTGAAACATCAAATGGATTTTTTTCAAAATCAGGATTTGACGCCCAATATTTGTGCCATTCGTCTCGCGGATTAAAAATCTGTCTGTAACTAACAGAACCATCATGGGCTGTTATTTTTAACCGAATATCCGATACATTTATTCCTCTTGATGCCATAAATTTGTTAAAGTCTAATTCAGAAACATAAACAGACTTTTCGGTCTCATCTGTTACAACACTAAAAATTTTATTAGACAAATAAGTACTAAGTCCTCCACATCTTTCTTTATTTTCAAGGATATTCTTTCCAATTTCATCTTGAAAGTTACATTTATCAAGACCATCTAAAAAATTTCTATAATAGTTTCTGTCTATACCTGTATATTCTGCCATAATTTCTTTGGTTGCGCTCTCAGGGTTTTTTTTAAAAATATCATAGGCTTCGTGTATTGAACTGGCAACATGTGCCCGATTCCTTATCGTAGCTACTCCAGGAACACAACCCCGACTATAAACCCTGACATTTTTTTTATAATAATTGGACTCTGGAAAGTCCCGAGGCCAACGAAAAGTTTCCTCTCCATGTGCGCTGATAATTAATGACAAAATTAGTTCTTCTTTTGGTTTTGATGCTTTACTTAAGCTTACTGTTGCTTCTACTGGTCTTGTTGATTCTTCTACTGGTCTTACTGATTCTTCTAGAGGTCTTACTGATTCTTCTTTTAAGCTTTTCGCTTTTAAACTTTCCGCTTTTAAACTTTCCGCTTTTAAGCTTAATACAGCTCCCTTATGTAATCCATTTGAAATATACAAGTCAACAAAATCAGCTTTTTTTCTTGCGCTGGAAAACCCAACGTTAGCAAGTGTTAGATTTTCTTTTAATTTGTCAACAGTCATTGTCTTACTAATTGACGCTGCTAAATCGTCTTCTTTTTTAGTTGATGACATTTTATATTTATATTATATTTATATTATAATTATATATTATAAATATTTATTGGTTTTAGTTAAACGATTGTAAGTCATTACACGACGATTTGGGACTAGTTATATCGTGTATAGTGACAATGATTTTACTTTCTTCGTTATCACTTACACTGTCTTCTTCTTCTTCACTACTATTTTCTTCACTACTATTTTCTTCACTAACATTTAATACTTCTTCCTTTACTTCTTCTTTTACTTCCTCTTCTTTTTCATCTTCCTTTACTTCTACCTTTGCTACTTCTTCTTTTAGTTCCTCTTTTACTACTTCTGGTAGTAAAAAACTAACACCCGGGACGATTGAATAATCATTAACCAATATAAGCTTATTTGGGTCCACATCGTTGTATTGTATTTTTCCCTTCATGTAAGCCGAATAAAACACATTCTTCTCCGTATTCACATTCGCATACACATCGGCCAATTTGGTAACCATAAACAATATATTCGTAATATAGGTTGACGTTGTTTGGCTGTCCAAGTAATATTCATAAACGACAAATCCAGATAAAATGGTGTTTACAATAAACATCACAATAGACGCACGACCAGAATACATATAATACTTATCTAACTGCCAGATGCTGTCACGCTTTTCTTGAGGTAGCTTTTCTAATGCTACACCAACCGAGTTATTATCCGATGCGACTGACTTGTTAACTTCTAAATATGTAATAAGACGGTTTTCGCGTTTAATTTCTAATGTATACATTGCTAAAAAAGATGCCATTGTTATAAAGTTGAAGACGAGACCAGCGTTATACAAATGGTTTTCAAAAACCATATTTTCACTAAGAGAGCACACGTGGTCGTCGCACTTTTGAGGTACAAACAGCACTAAAAACGACGAGACGAGGACACGATATAATTCTAAAATGACGGAAATAGAGACGGCAACTTTTTGATTAAAGTCTTGGTCCCCAAGTTTTTCATTAATGCTATCCTTAATTTCTTCTAAAATGCTGCGTTTTTTGGCAATTGATTGTTTGACGGGTAATTGCGGAGTAATAGTAATAGTATTCGCAATAGCAATAGTATTTAGCTCAGATTCTTCTTGCATCATTTTTATAATGTAATAAAATATTATAAAATATTATTTTTACTATTTTAGAATTTTATATAAGTTTCTGGACTTGCGTGTCAATATCCACCATAATTGTTTCAACCGACTTCACATTTGTCGCAGCGTGCTCGTCGCCAATTAAAAACGTTGTTAAATTCAATATAATTTTAATGCGTTCTTGTGTCCACAATTTTGTAAATATTTTTGCTAGTTCATTTGTATATAAAGGGGTCATTGAATCGCTTTTAAATAGCCCATCATTGTAAATCTCTTGTAAATGGTTGTCAATTAAGGTGGCATAATAGTTAATACATAGACGAATAATAGAGCAGCTCTTATAAGTTTCACTCAGCTTGACTAGACCATTTTGTGCACACTTAAATAATTCCTTGAGTTTTGGATTCTTTGAAACTGAGTCTTTGGATAAATATTGCTGACACGCTAATTGGATTGGATTATATATGTATTGTATATCGGACTTAGTCGTGCTAAATATATAGCGACAAAATGCCTGAAATGGACCTGGGTCCTGTAAACAAATAATATTATTTGAAATGCAAATTTTAGTGCCAATTGGCTTGTTGCTTAAAATTGCTAGCTTAATAATGACCGAAAGTGGGTCCAAAATATATAATTGTATATCAACTGTTTTATTATCTGGAATTTCCATTATTATAAGTTATAAATATTATAAGTTGTAATAAATAATTTTATATTGTTTTTATAAAAATTGTTTATAAAAAATATTAGAGGTTTGTTATCATATTCAGTAACAATTGTTAAAGAATGGGATATACGCGCGAATATTGGATTAGTTTTGCTTTGTTTTGGATTAGTTTTATAATAGCGTTTGTTATTTTTACTTTATTATTATCTGATTCTAAAGTGTGTCTAATTACCTGCTAATTATGTTTTACAACATTTTGATTTCATTTTTATAAAACTTGTTTATAAAAATTCATTTATAATTGCATCGCAATTAGTAAATAACTCATTTTTAAGATGCCCTGGTATCTCATTGAAATCTACAATCTTCTTATTAGTATTATATTGTGCTTGAAACACGTCGGATGATTGTAGTCTTGTTTGAAATGATGCTTGGTCTTCATAATATTTGAGAGCCGTTTTTGGCCCGCATTTGGGGAATACGGAAGGAATATTATCACTAATGTCACCCATTACTATCTTACAGAATAGGTCGCACTCAGCTGAACCTGTTGAGCTCTTTTGGTCAGTGATTTTCTTGAAGCCCAGGTTGTAAATGTGGACTCGTGGTTCAGCTAGCTGTAAGTAATCCTTATCTGATGTAATAATGTATACATCACAGCTTTGGTATTTATCTAACACGTGCTTCACAGACAGTGCAATACAATCATCTGCTTCCAATTTTGGATGATACAGAATTGTAGAAGCTCCACCTTCTATAAACAAGTTGTCTTGGTATACCATCTTGAAAAAGGGTCCACCCATGAATCCGTCTTCTTTGCCGTTTGCTCGTGTTGCCTTGTAATTTGGGAACAACTCGTTGCGCCATATGTTCTCGCGTTTACAATCTCTGCCGACAATAATGGTTGGTATAACGCTTTTATGAATACCCAAGTTCTTCCTTAGATTCTGAACATGCTCTACAAATGTCTTTCTAAACTTGGCAACAAATTGCTCGTTTAGAAATGGGTCGTCAAGGATATTTTCGGGATACGCATTCTTCCACCAAGTAAGCAGCGAATGGTAGCGATAGAAGCAGAAATAACTACCGTCAATAAATATGAATGTCTTCTTTATGTTTACGGTATTGTTATTAATAGTTGCCATTTTCAAAGTAATAGGTAATATAATAGTAAATAAAGTTGTGTTTAATATTATATTTATAAGTTTTATAAATTTCAATTTTTTAGTAACGTCTTCTTTTTAAAGTTCTTCGTTTTTTGCTACGTTTGCCGCCTGTTCTCATACTCATTCTTGCAATATTACTCATACCACTATTACCCATATTAATACCACTATTAGCCCTCATATTTCTTATATTATTTATAGTTTTCTCTCTCTCTCTATTATCTATATAAAACATTCTTGCAATATTAGCTATATTACCCATACCCATACCCAAACCCATCTTAACCATCTTAACCATCATCTCAGGTTCTTTCAACACTTCGGATAATATATTTATATCACGTTCGGATTGTAATACAGATAGTATTTGTTGTATCAATTTCGGGTTTTCGTTTAGCACTTGTTTAATTAAGTTTCTCATTTTTTCTTTTTTAGCGGCATCTGATTGGGTATTAGAAGGACCTGAATTGAAATTTTGGGCATATGAATTGAATATATTCATATTATCTTATATTATACAAAGAAAATATTCTAAGACACCACTTTCAAAGTAGCATTTTTCTTTAAGTTGTTTAAAATATATATTATTTTCTCTCTCTTCTACGTTTGGTCTTTCTTCTTTTTGTCATTTTACGTTTTTTACTATTTCGGCGTTTGGTAGGTCTACGTATTCGTTTGCCGCCTTTAATACCAAGTTCTGCTTTTAATAAAGCAATTTGTTCATCTATGGAGCTTTTTTCATTATTATCATTTGTTTTGCCTTTTTTTTGTTCTAATTCTGTTAGCTCTTTACGTTTTCTGTCACTCTCTGCTATAATTTTGTTATTTTCTTTAAAAATTGCTTCTTCATCAAAATCATTATTTGGAACTTGACGTAGTGACATTATCTTATATAATATACCCAAATATTTTTTTTAAATCTAAGATTATTTCAGCAATTCAATAAACCGTATAGTTTGCTTCAACATTGTTTTCATAATGGCGCCAAACAACGGCTCTAAAAATGCCGGTATTTCTACATTATGGTCAAAATGAATATATTCTGTTAGATTCACTTTATTTGAACTAACAATCTTAAATTCATATACTATGTGAGTTATTGGCAGTAAACGGACGTCTGGTTTATCATTTATTTGTTGACCATACGAGGCATTCTGCGTCAAAATAAATAATACTGTATTATCTGTATTTATGTGGCGTTTTATATCAAAGCAAATATAGCGTTGTTTTAGACCAAAATCTTTGAAAAAATGTGTCATTCGCAGAAACACAGTTGCCTCGTTTTCATTCAATATGTCAGTATGTATTTTCTCAAACTTGTCTAAATTGGTCTGATACATTAGGTTTATTAAACGAAAATCTAATAAATCTGTAACTGAAATATGTTTGTTTTCAATGGTTGTTGTTAGTCGGTAGTTGTTTGGTATAACACGAACTAACAAGAAATTTTTTCCTTCGGTTATCTTTTTCTCATAGTCTTTGTTTTTGTCTTTTTCATCATCATTATTATAAAACATTTCTAAAACTAAATATTATATTATTTTATGGTTTACTACTTATTACCTAATAAATTAATGAAAAACAGCTTCATACATTTTTAATGCCAATCCCTTCTGCTTCGCAAAATCGCATATTGGTTTAACATATTTGATATCCTTATAGTTCACGTATTCAGTGTCCCAATTGATTATGTCTTTAACAGGAACATCTTTTAATTCAGGTATCCATTGCTTAATATATTCGCAATCCGGGTCAAAATTCTTGTTCTGCTCTTTGGGGCTGAAAATACGGAAATATGGCTGTGAATCTGCACCCGAGCCTGCTATCCATTGCCAATTACCATTATTTGATGCTGGGTCATAATCTGTGAGCATTTTGGCAAAGTATTGTTCACCGTGTTCCCACGAAATTAGCAGCGTTTTTACTAAAAAGGAAGCCACAATAAGACGCGCTCTGTTATGCATATACCCCGTAGTATTTAATTGTCGCATTCCGGCATCCACAATAGGATATCCAGTTTGGCCCTTTGTCCAACATTTGAACCAGGTCGTATTATTATGCCATCTAAGTTTTCTATAATTTGGTTTTAAGGCACTGCCTAATACGCGTGGATAAGCATATAAAATATTCGCGTAAAAATCACGCCACCAAAGCTGCCGAATCAGGTCCGTATTATTTCTAAATACCTTATAGACTTCTCTTATACTTATGCAGCCAAATTTGATTGATGCTGATAACCTAGTCGTTGATTTGAATAAATCATTGTGTGTTTTAGAATAGTGAGTCTGGCTCTTGGTCGCAGCTTTCAAATTCAATATAGCCTCTTGACGACCTCCCTTAACCATTATATTTGGATTATCAGTAGTAAACCGACTTAGCGCCGTATCAAGAGACAATGTATGTGCCAGGTTTTTAGAAGTCTTTGTTAGATTGGTTATAGCTTTATTATTTGGTGGGTCTACGTGTTTTGTATGTGCCGAGTTATAAAATGGTGTGAATTTTTGATATACTTGTTTGGAGCCATTTAAAACTGTGCCAGGTTCTAACAAATAGTAGTCCTGGCTTGTAAATACTTGAATACCCATTTTGTCAGCCAATGCGGCAATGCTTTCATCTCTTTCTATCGCATAAGGACTGTAGTCCATATTGAAAAAAATGCCGTCAATATCTAATGCGGTTATTAACTGTTTTACAATGGCATCATTCTTCCCGTAAAATGTATACAAATGTCCACCTTTCTTTGAAATAGCGGAAGCCAAATCTTGCAACGATTCAATCATAAATTGGACGGCATTATCGGACTTGAATTTATTTGCTCCTGTTACTTGCTCAGGTGTGAAAATAAATACTGTATATACTTTAGAACATTTGCTACATGCGTCTAGTAAACCAATATTGTCTATTATTCGTAGGTCACGTCTAAATATAAATAATCCTGTTTCTAATTTGTTAGTTACCTTATTATTTAAGCTTGTCATTATAATATTATAATATACATAATAAAATATTATAATATAACTCTATTAACTTCTACTTCTACTTCTACTTCTACTTCTACTTCTAGTTAACCCGCGTCTAGTTTTATTTTTAACACATCGGTATTTTGCATTCCGGGTTTGTCCAGGTCCGCATTTTTTTACACAACGATTTGTAGTCGGATTTAGTTCTTTCTCGGGTGGACAAGCCTTAGTATTAGTTTCAACTTTAACATCAGCTAGTACTGGGTCCATATCAGCAACCCTTTCCATATGACTTGAAAGTGGTTTCAACTTTACAGCCGATGTCTCTTGCTTTTCAGCCAGCCTCATGATTGGTGACGGCATTGGTGCTCTTTGAACCAGATTATTGTCTTCAAATGTCTTATTAAGTCTGGTTAAGACCCCAGTCTCCAACAATATGTCCTCGTATTCGTCCAACAAAGTTTTGATGTCAGTAACACGGGCTGTTATTTCTGGGTCAAACATCTTGGCAAAAAGTGCCGAACTTTTTGTATAAAAATCCTCGGAAACCGCATTGTGGCGTTTAAAACAGTTTAATATATATTGGAGCGTAAACCCGAGACCATATACATCAATTGTATCTATAATTTTATCCAAATACTCGTCATAAGGCAGTTTCACGTGTTCGTATAGTGAATTAAATGCGCTGTCATAAAACCCATATTTGGCTGCCGCAGGCATATCTGTGCCGGGCAAATTAATATATGAAAAGAATAATTCAAACGCATCTGGTTTGGGGATATCCAAGTTTGCTGTGTTTTTTGTGTTGCCGGCAACAATCATACCAATTAATTCTTCCTCTATCAATACACGTCTATCAAAAGACCGTCTATATTTACTATATTCATTGTAATTCATCAAACCACATTCAATTGGAAAAGACCAATGAAAGTTGGCAAGATGGTTTTTATTTTCTTTGGATGACTTTATAACTTCTGCTTTGGTTCGCATTAATCCAAAATCAATAAAGGATAACTTGTTTTTTTTCATATCATACAATATATTTTGCGGTTTCAAATCATTGTGAACAATACCATTGTCTCTAAAGAACTGAAGCCCTTTGATTAGATGATGAACTTCAAGCCAAAACTTGTCGGATTTTTCTTGGGATTTTGTTTTCAAAAATTTGGCAATATCTTTTTTACAAAAGTTTTTCAAATCTGGCCCGCCATATTTCAATAATAGCAAGCTGTAATCATTAGGGTCTTTTTCTAATTTGGGATGAATTCGTTGACATTTTTTTATATCTTTCATAACTTCTCTTGGTGTAAGGTCAGGTTTACATAATTTAGGAGTGCCTAAATGATATTCATCATGTGGGTCATATTTGTGAATGGTTACAAACTCTTGCAATTCAGATTGAGCATTTTTGGTTTTCATTAATTTTGAAACATAATTGTCGTAATCAAAATTAGGGTCTGGTAATGTAGTACAGTGTAAACTGGGTTTGTGAACGCAGCCATATGCTCCTTCTCCCAATACCTTTCTGTTTGCGTTTGACATATATTATTTGTTATTAATATATGACTATATATTTTTAAAAGTCTAAATAAAAGACTAAATTAAATGTCTAAACTAACGGTGTTCTTGTCCGACTTGGGCTTCCTCTTGCTACGCTTTGGCACATTGGCACCCGTCTGAATATCCTTCAAATCATTGATACTAATGGTGCTGCTATTATTGTCATCTACATAAACATCATTATTGTTATTATTTAAAGAAGGTGGTGGTTCCGAAATATTAATTGTCTTTGTTTTAAGACCCGATAATATATCCGTGATGTCGCCAGGTCCTTTCATATCAGGGCGCCTGCTACTTTTATTTGCGGGCTGAGGCGGTTCAAATCCCGGAATACTAAAACTAGATTCCTTTATACTAATCCCGTCATTATTGCTACTATTATCGTTAAAATAGTTACTTCGCCCCATAGAAGCATTATTACCGGCTCTGCCTTGTGGCGGCACAACGTTGGCTCCTTGTGTTGCTAAAGGTGGCGGAGGACCTCTTCCAGAAGGAGTCTGTGGTGGGTCCATTAATCCACTCATAAATCCAGAGAAACCAGGGTTTGCATTACCCATTGAATTAACCGCTGCTGATTGGAATTGTCTCATTAGGTCGGGATTTTGTCTCATAATATCATCCATTCCAGGCATGGCACTCTTAAACATTGTATTCGTCATATGGACCATCATAGCACTGCCACCCAACTGAAATAATAATTTGAGCTCAGGAGACATAGATGCTTTTGACTTGTATTTATCGTGTAGCTGTCCAAAAATCTCATCATAATCAGTAATATTCTCATTTATTTGCTCACCCCATCCATCCAACTTGATATCAAAAGGGTCAAAACGGTTATTTAAAAACTCCATGCCATTAATAATAGCCATCATCATATTGCCTTGGAATTTCATTGAATTTTGTCTTTCCTTCTCCTCCATAATCATCTCATATTCCCCCTGCATTTCGGCTAAATTGGACTCCATATTGTATTTCTTGGTTAGCTCCACACCCTTTCGCTCAAGTGCCTCTAACTTGCGCAAATACTTGAACTTCTCGCGCATCATTTCTTCCTTTGTCAACTTTGGTTCAGCAGTCATATGAATATCTGGATTCACTGGAATATTATTGAATTTGCCATAACCATCCCAAGTCTTTGAATCCGAATCAGTATTTGTAGTTGATTTGCCAACAGATGGCGACTCGTCAAAACGAACTGATGGTTTATCATCAAAGCTAGTTTTAACACCAAATAACCCCGAATCAAAATTGTTTGAAGATGGAGCTGTAGTATTTGCTAAATCATTCAACTCGTTTTCTAAATTGTTTAAATCGTCAATATCAATATCACTGGAAGGCATCGCACTTGATTTCTGTTTATCATTCATTAATAGTTCTAGACCGCCTCCAAAATTTGTTTTTTTTGAACTAGACCCCAACCCGTCTAAACTTTCAAAATCCAATGAAATATCAATTATATCGTCCATTATTATGATGTATATAGAACAATTAATTTTAAGTAATACGAATTGAAATATATATTATTTTAATTAAATTGTAATTAATTGAATTGAATTAAATTAAATGAATTGAATTAAATTATATAAAATATAACTAAATGTCTCATTTTATAACGTGTTTTATATACCACATTCCTTGCAAAAAACAATCAGATAAATCATCTTTCTTCTGATGCTTGGAAAAAAAAGCAGCCCATTCGCTAAATTGTGTGTCATTTAGAACAAAGTTGCTACATGTTTGGACACCGAGTTTTTTGCGCTCTTTGTAATCCATTTTCACAGTCTTATCAATGAAATCCTTTAATTTGTTAGTTGCACTAATAAAATCAATTGAAATATTATTGTTCTTCATAATAAAATATTGCGCCAGCATTCCTTGTATGGTTTTCATTTTGTTAGCAATTGGGCCAATCTGATTCTCAATTATTATGGTATCAATTTTTAGTAAATAGTCGCATAATATTTCGTCAAAACGGTGCTGTATATTGCGACCAATTGTTACTAAATCAACCTTAGATGCATTCCCCTTTTCTACCGGTAAAAAACAATTGCTAGACGAAAAACTATTAAGCATTTCAGTTAACTGAGCCTTTTTATAACTAGTTTTATCAAGGTCTTCTAACACTAGTTTATATTTGATAGCAAGCTCAATGAGATTTTGTTGCTTCTGTTTGTTCAAAAACGACTGTTTTAATTCGGCAATTGGTTGCAAGAATTTTGTTAGTTTGGAGTGTTTCAGACAGTAACACTTTCCATCTTTTATAAATTTGGCTGGTTTGTTACATATTTCAGCTAAAGGTCCAACAACATTTTTTATCTTTTTACTCTTATTCTTTGTTTCTTTTACCTTTAAATTATCATCATTTGAGTCATCAATATAAATACATTTGCTGCCAATGTCGTCTTGTTTTGTTAGGTCAATATTGTCCCATTTTAATACCTTTATTTGATTTTCCTTTTTACTTTCATATTCAAAAATTTCAAACAAGCAAAAGGATAAGTTTTTGATTCCAACATCAATACTTAAAATTGTTTTTGTTTGCTGTTTTAACATAATAATAAATTACTTATTTGTTATTATATCTGTTTTTTCAATAATATATATTTACTTGTTTAAAATATTTGTCTTTATTAAAATTTGTTAGTTGGAATAGATGGTGATATCATTCTAGCACTTAAACGTTGCTTGCTTAGGTAGTCTCGTTTCAAATCACTATCTGGGCTTATATCTTGTTTTACAGAAGGACTATGTAATGAATTATATAAATGTGGTATATTTGCTGTTGATTGGTCTTGATTTATGTAATAAGGATTATTACCAGAAGCAGATATGGCTTCCATTGAATTATATTTCATAATTTGACCGCCATTTTTTTGAATATATTGCCTATATTTCCAATTAGATGTAATATTTGCGTCTTGTACTATTTTGCTATTTGTTTCTCCCTGAGGTTGCCAAGATGGACTAACAGCAGAATTCATATTCATAGTATAATACATTTTATTATTCATCGTATATTATAATATTGCTAGAGAAAAACTAGTTTCTATTTATATTTATTCAGCTCCTAATAATTTAAGCAATTCATTCTTTTTTAATTTGGAAGAATCTGGAATTAAACCCTTCTCCATAACAACTTCGCGCAATTTGTTTAATGACATTTTCTTATAGTCATCCTTTGTTTTGTTAGTTGTTACATTTTCACCATCTATGGAAATAGACTTTAATGATAAATCCATATCTTCTAATCCTTGGCTTTCTAAATCCAAATTAATTGTTTTAGTTTCTGTTGTTGCCTCTGTTTCTACGTCTTCAGATTCAATATTAAAATTTACTTCGTCATTAGTATCTATTCCTAAATCAATCTTTATTATTTTTCTTGAAACATCTAAATTATCATTTTCTAAATCGTCAACGTCTAAAACTTCTAAATCATCAACTTCTAAATCCGAATCATCATCTTCAGAACCGGAATCATCTTCTAAATCTGAATCAGAATCATCTCCTTCAGAATCATCAACTTCAGAATCATCAACTTCGGAATCATCAACTTCTGAACCAGAATCATCAACTTCTGAACCAGAATCATCAACTTCGGAATCAGAAACAGCAATTAATCCATTATCATTAATTTCGTTTCCACCCAAGAAATTTGGAATAATTTGCACAGTATTAGCGCCATTATTATCAACAGATTGATTGGTAATTTTGCTTCTAAAGTATTGCATTTCTTCTGCCATTGTTGATACAAGTCCAAGCATTGATTGCATTTTGTGATTTTGCTCCAAAAATTTGCGGTTAAAATAGAGATATAACCCACCGACTGCTGCTATAATAATTGCAATGCTAAATAAGAATGATGCGTTAAATATTCCTGATATCATTATTAGAAATGCTATATATATTTTATTTTATGGGCAAACGAATTACTTTTTATTTTTATTTGTTTATTTTGTTTTATTATTTTATTTCTGTTTTATCTGTTTATCTAATATTTCCTTAGGATAATCCATATCACTTAAAACCTTTAACCCTCCTTTTACCTGTGAAATCCCTTTTTCAATTATATACGTATATTCAAAATTGTCGTTTTTTTTTAGTGTTTTCATACTATAATTCTCAATATGTTTATTTTTTGCTAATTTCTTGCATAATTTTGTATAATGTGTTGTTAGCAAACAAGTAACATTTTCGTTCTTAACAATAAAATCCATAAATGCGGTTGCACTTGATACAGCTTCCTCAGGATTTGTTCCCGAATACAATTCATCAAAAATGGCTATGTGGTCTTCATCTCCATTTGATTCAATACAATCTAAAATATCCTTACAACGCCTTGCCTCTGCTTGAAACAAACTGTCACGACCAGATGTATCTGGAATATTTAAATAACTGTGTATATTTTCAAATGGTTTCATTCGCAACTTTTCATAACACCCAAACCCTGTTTGTTGTGCCAATATAACATTTATTAACACCGTTTTTAATGTTGTTGTTTTACCGGATGCATTTGGACCAGTGATTATCATATTTTTATTCAAGTCGCAATCATTTTTAACTATTTTCTCATCATTAATGAATTTTGGATAATACATGTTTTTAAATACAGGCTTTACTTTGCTAGATTTCTTTTCTTTCTTATTCTCCTTTTCTTTCTCTTTCTCTTTCTCTTTCTCCTTTTCTTTGAACAATGAATAAATGGCAGCATTCATCTTTCCACTATCTATATGTTGTTTTACTCCTAAAATATTGTTCATATATCCATTAAATCCAAATGAATATAACATTGCTTCATGATATTCTGGATTGTCATATAATTGATAAAATGTATACATTATGTTCCCAATTTCAGTAACCTTAGTAACAGACATCTTAAATGGGGTAATACAGTCTATATGTTTTTTGAATTTTTCTAAAACCTCAAGTTTGTCCTTAATATCTGAATTAAATTTATAATAATTTGTTAGTTCATTTGAATATGATAAGTGGAAATTTATCATTTCTATTGTGTAGTTCAAATATTTCCTAAATTTGTGAAGATAATCATGTATCTTTTTCATATTAGAATAGAACCGAATACAAACTAATATATTTTGGTAAATTGAAAACAAATAAAACCCCGCTGATGCTAACAAATACATCTTTTGTCCAAAATCTACCTGATTGAAATTTGTAAATACTTTTACAATAGAGTGTTGCGAAATTAGCGTCCTAAGAACATCAACATATTGATTCAATGTTAATTCAATTCCCTTGATTTTTATAATGAAGAATGGCACAATTAATACAAAAATTGGCAGACAAAGTGATAATAACGGAGATGCTATATTATACATACTCATCAACTGTAGAAATTTAGGATTATTATTAATGAATTTTCCAAAACTCCAGTCTACGTATAAATACTTGGATTGAAACCCAGTTTCACCTTTTATTTCCTTCCAGCTTGCAACAATGTCTTCTATATTGGAATCAGTAAACTCGTGTTTATTTGAAATGGTATTAATGTCCTCGGTTTTAATTTGCTTAATAAGTTGTTGAGTCTCTTTCAAAAACGTAGTATCTGTAGTATAATATTTTGGAACTGCATTTAATACAGTTTTTCCTAAAATATTGGTCGGATTAAATATATTATTGTAAATGGGTGTTTCTTCTGGGTCCACTGTTTTTACTAATTCTAGGTCCAAAATAATGTTTTCATTAAGTTTTTTAGTTTTATCATTGTATTGTATTGGCATTTTGAATACGTTATTTATATCATTAATATCTACAGGTGTATTCGTTTTTTTAGCATCACCCAACTTTGCTTGCTTCAATATTTCTTCAACAAATTGCATTATCTTATTATTTGTAAAATAGATTAATTTATAGCCTATTTTACGAAACTATTATTTTAATTCTTTTCATGGTTTCTTGGTTTCCTGGTTTCCTGGTTCCCTAATTTAAATAAGTGCCCCTTCGGTAAGCTCGTTAATCTGGCAATGATAAAAGTCCTCAATTGACCTCATATTGTATATATCACGTCTAGTAACAAAATTAATACCAGTACCCTTTCGCCCCCATCTGCCACTGCGTCCAATTCTATGAAGGTATGTATGAACACTGCGTGGAATATCAAAATTAATAACCACACTAACCTGCTGAATATCAATACCACGTGCGGTCACATTAGACGAAATTAAGACACGCGATGAGCCTAGACGGAAGTCCTTGAATGCCTGGGTTCTCTCATGCTTATCCATGTTACTATGAATACAGCAAACTGGGAAATTATCCTGTCTCATTGCATCATACAAGTCTTGGACACGTCTAACACTATTACAGTAAATAATACATTGATTAAAACTCATCTTATGATAAATATCCTTTAGTGTATCATACTTTTGCATATCATCATCTAACGCAACATAATATTGTTTAATACCTTCTAGTGTAAGCTGTTCAATCTTCACTGATATTCTAACTGGATTGCGCATAAACTTCTCAGTCAATGGTATCATATCATTTGGTATAGTCGCGCTAAATAGAGCAATTTGCACATCTGAATTGAGATATTGGAAAATATTATATATTTGCTCCTTGAAACCAGTTGACAACATTTCATCCGCCTCATCTAGAACCATTATTTTTAATTTCTTGGCATTTATATGGCGACGGCGAATCATATCAAAAACTCGTCCTGGAGTTCCTACAATAATATGAGGTACATTTTTGCGCATATCAGCAACGTCTTCGTCAATAGATGACCCACCCACAATTGTTTTGACTCTTAGTCCTTCAATCATATTACCCAAGCCAGAAATAACACCACTAATTTGCGTTGTTAGTTCGTGGGTTGGACTCATAATAAGGGCCTGTGTGTAATTATCCTTAACCGATATTCTATGTAAAACACCAATTGAAAATGTTGCCGTCTTGCCAGTGCCAGATTGTGCCTGTGCAATTAAGTCCTTCTTTAACATAATAGGTTTAATAGCCTTCATTTGAATTGGACTTGGCTGTTCAAACCCATAACTATAAATACCTCTTAATAAATCTGTGTTAATTTCAAGATTGTCCCATGATGTAAAAGAATAATCCGGGTTTTCGGTATCTTCATTTACATTTATTCCATTTACAGGTATTTCATTTGCTGTGAATTTATCTATTTCTTCCACATTTATTACTAATTCGTTCTTATTCTCTTCGTTTAAAGACATTTTATATATTTTATTATGTAGGATTGGTTTTAAGTGTATTTAATAATAATAATTATATTTAAAAAAAAATTGATATAAATAGTAAATAATATAATTAAAGTAAGAAAGATAATGACCACCACAGTTGCTAATAACCAAACAATGAAATATAATTTACAAGCATTTAGAGAGACCATATTCCACGGCTTTGATTTTGTAATACCAGATGATACTATACGCGTGATTAATTATTTGGCTGTGGAAATAGGCGCGGCAGCAAACACAATCAATCCGGTTTTTCAGAAGAAGGAACATAAGGAGGGTGATAGTGTGTTTTCTATGACAACACACTCTTCAAAGAGTAGAAATAAGAAGGGGAGAGGTAATAAATTTATGGAATCAAATAACGAAGATTGGGAACAATTACGGTCATTCAATTCAACCAAGATAGAGCAGAAAACGGGACTAGATGGACATATAGAACAGTTGCGGTCTAACTTGAATAAAATATCAGAGAAAACATTTCACGATATTCGTGATAAAATCATTGTCATTTTAGACGAAATTCTTACATCTACTGGCCTAAGTGAAGAAGATATAACTACGCTTGGGGCTACTATTTATGATATTTCGTCTACAAGCAAATTCTATTCAAAAATGTTTGCTGATTTGTATTCTGAATTGGTTACAAAGTATTCTTGTTTAAGGCCTTCATTTGACAATTATTTTGCAGATTTCCCGAGCCATTTTGAAACAATTCAATATACCGCTCCTGAGGCAAATTATGATAAATTCTGCGAAAATAACAAGATTAATGAGAATCGCAGGGCAAATTCGCAATTCTTTGTGAATCTAGCGTTAAACGGGTTTATTAGTAAATTATCAGTTGCGCGCATTCTTAGGCATTTATTAGATACCATTATGAATACAATTAACCGAACAGAAAAGAAGAATGAGGTTGATGAATTGACTGAAAATGTGGCTATATTGTTTAACCGAGATATGCTGAATTTGGTTGAAGATGATAGTGATTACCAAGAAGATGAATTAGAAATTAACGGCAAGACAATCGTTGAGACGATTACTATATTGGCTGTAAGTAAGTCCAAGGATTACAAAAGTCTTTCCAATAAGGCAATCTTTAAATACATGGACTTGGTTGAAATGTAAAACAAATGTTATAAACAAAATGTAATATAAAAATAAGTAAATATAGATATTTAAAATGACAAACAATGACGCAAATATTTCTTTTTTATTAGAGGAAAAAGATGAAGATAATGAATTTTATAAAATTAATAATATAGATGATATGATGAATGAGTTGCTTTTTACAAATAATACAAATAATAGTACAAATAGTGATTTGCTATATTATGTTGAAAAAAATGTTTTTTCTGGTGAAGACGAAACATATTACAATGAAAAATATACTATAAAGGACCTTATGAAAATATGCTGTTATTATGGTATTGATAAGAATATAAAGGCATCTAAATGCAAGAAGCAAGATATTGTGGCAACTATTGTGTTTTATGAAGGTCAGTCTGAGAATGCGGATATTGTAAAACAGAGACATAATATGTGGGCATATATGACCGAGTTGTTAACGGACCCTAAGATGCGAATGTATTTGCTTTTTTAAAGCTATAAATAAAAAACTATAAATAAAAAACTATAAATAAAAAGGCCTTTGTATAATATTGTATTTTTATTTAAAAAAATAAAATATTAAATCTAAATTACTTATATACAATAAATGGTTGTATCAAAAATAGACAAAAGTGTAAATTACCCCGAGTTGAAGAAAGTCTCTCCAGAAGATTTAAGCAAGGAGAGCAATCTGTTTCAGATTGAATTACCTGACTTCAATATGGAATCAATTATTGCAATTGGTTCGGCAAAAAAAAACTTTGCCAATAAGAATATAACCTATTTTCCTATTTATTTAGTAAAACACAATAATAAAGTAATTCAAATTGGTGTATATGAAATTCCAACTACAAATTTTATGGATTATATGGACGAAGAAGGTGAAGTTAATATTGAGCAACTTAATGAGCCTCTTTTATACACATTTGCCACCAAGGAATATATTAATAAACTAAGATTAGTTCCGGAAAGTGAAGAAATTGAAAAGCGAAAGAAGGAAAAAGATAAGGGATTAAAGGAAGGAAAAGAATTAAAAGGAAGGGATTTAAAAGAAGGAAAGGAATTAAAAGGAAAGGAGAAGGTTATAGAAATTCTTATACCACAGATACGCCGTGATATTTTTACGCCACGGTTAAGTGCCAATATTCCGCCACCATTAAAACCCGAGGGGGCAAAGGATGCCGCTGATTTTAGAGCAAAATATCACGAGGGAGATAAGGATGTATGGATTCAAAAATTTATGAAAAATAAGAATTATGGTCTTCTAGATAATGAAGGTAAAGGTGATTGTCTATTTGCCACTATACGTGACGCATTTCAGAGCATTGGACAAGACACCACAGTTGGTAGGTTAAGAGACAAGGTTTCAAGGGAAGCTAAGCAAGCTAATTTTGATGAATATAAGATAAGATATGATATGTATGCCAAAGAGCTAGCTGATACTAAAGCGCAATCAATCAAACTTAAGAATGAATATGATGAGTATAAAGCCAAACTGGTTTCCACAATAGACCATAATCAACGTCTAATAATAAATGACGCTGCCGGAAAAACATTAAAGGCGTATAATCGGTTAAAGGCTGAACATAAATACGCTAAGGAAAACATAAATGACGTGATTTTTATGAAAGACATTAAAGGTTTAGAAGAATTAAAACAATTTATGAGAACATGTCGCTTCTGGGGTGATGAATGGACAATAAATACATTAGAACGGATATTGAATATTAAATTTATTGTAATGTCTAGTTCTATTTATGATAAGGGACATGGGGATTTAAATAATGTGCTTCAATGTGGCGGAGATATTGACCCAATTATTCAAAGCAGAGGCGAATTTGACCCGGAAATATATATTATTATTGACCATACAGGTGACCATTATAAGTTAATCACATATAAGAGTAAGTTGATTTTCAGCTTTAATGAGATTCCATATGATATAAAACGAATGATTGTGGATAAGTGTATGGAGAGAAATGCTGGCATTTTTTCACTCATTCCCGAGTTTGAGAATTTTAAGGCCCAGGTAAATGGGAGACGTGTTGAGAAGCCACGTTTTGACGAATTGGGTGAAGCAAAGATAATGAATTTATATGATGATAATATTGTATTTGTATTACATCCACAGGCATCAGACAAGTCATCACCTGGAAAAGGTTCTGGTGAAAAGGTGCCAACTGGTTTGGAGCCCCAATTTGCGCAGTTAAATAATATTCCTAATTGGCGCAGAAAATTAGACGCATTTTGGGTGCAACCTTTTACATTGGATAATCACAGATGGTCTTCTGTTGAGCATTATTATCAGGCGGCCAAGTTTCAGAAGAAGAATCCAGATTTCTATTTATCATTTTCTTTGGATTCGGGGACTGAGCTTTCTAAGGACCCACAAATGGCAAAAGGTGCTGGCAGCGAAACAGGTAAATATAAGGACGAGCTTATAAGACCCAAGACAGTTACTGTAGACCCCGATTTCTTTTTGAAACGAGCAGGCAAGGCATTGAATGCGGGCAATACATCAAAATTCAAACAGCATCCTGAATTGAGTGTGGCGCTAGTTGAGACCAAGAACGCAAAACTGGTTCTATATAGACGCGGTAAAGAACCTGAGGTATTGGATGACCTGATGATTTTACGCGATAAAATAGCAGGTGGGGTTTTGTAATTTCGTTATATTTTATATCATAATAATATTATCGTAATATAATATAAAATATACATAATGAAAATTACATATGAAAGTCACAAATTAATGTCATTTTTTGTTGAAAATAATTGTTTGGCCCCAATTAAGCAAACAAAGACCACAGATAACTTCTTTTCTCAGTTTTTTACTGAAATAATAAATGCCGTCTCATTTATTGACGAACAGAAACGCATTTTCAAACAAAAAAAACAGCCATTTTATAAACTTCATGTTACAAGTATTGACCATATAAAGCAAATACCAAAGCCAAAAACATTTAGTATTCATGGGTTTCCAGATACAGCGCGAAAAACAATTGACGAATATTCACTGACGTCATTACATTATTCGTGTCATTTATATGACAGAACATTTGACATTTATTTTGTATTGGAGCAGCCGGCACATAAAATCAAATTAGACAAATATAATAATTACGTTGATTATATTTTATATTGGTTTTACATTGTAAATAAGCATGCTTCAAAGACTTGTACTAACAAATTGTCTGTCTTTATTTATCACACATTTTTAACAAAAGTTCTACCAACTACAAATATAGAGGTTCTAGATGAGGACAATGTCAATACTGGATTTACTCAGACGTGTCAGCCTAGTGGCGAAATTGTAGTTTATCGTATGGAAGAGTGGTTTAAAGTTTTGTTACACGAGTCAATGCATAATTACGGATTGGATTTTTCGGATATGGATAATACTGCTTGCCACGGCAAAATTCTTGCTTTGTTTCCTATTAAGTCTAATGTGAATCTGTTTGAGGCATATACGGAGTTTTGGGCTAGAATAATGAATATACTCTTTTGTAGCTATGCAAATGCGTCTGATAAAACAGATATAAATGAGATGCTAACAAATTCGGAGTTTTTTGTGAATTTTGAGCGCATTTTTGCGTTTTATCAGATGACCAAGGTCTTGAAATTTATGGATATTGAATACCGTCATTTGATTGAAAAGACTGCCTATTCAGACTCATTGCGTAAGACATTTTACAAGGAAAATACAAATGTATTGTCATATTATATTATAACAACTATATTGCTGAATAATTACCAGGATTTTCTGATTTGGTGTAAGGCAAATAATACATCTATGCTTCAATTTAAGAAGACGAGTGATACTCAAAACCGATTTTGTGATTTTATTGCTGCCAGATATAAGCGACCTGAATTTTTATATAATATTGATTGTAGCGAGAAATTAATTAATAAGATGACAAAGGCGGCAAGGAAAAAAACTTCTGATACTTATTCCGCATTTTTATTAAGTAATTTGCGTATGACATTGTGCGAGCTTTGTTAATATAAATGTCATCACACCCAGAGCCGTATCTTACACCTAAAGAAGAATTTATACAGAGCCCAGCATTAGCAAGACACGTAAAATTACTAATAAAGGGAGGTATAAAACAACCCATAAAAAAGGACTATAACTAACAAGCTATTTTTTAGAATTAGACGATGATTTAGATTTGTTTTTCCTTGTACTAGAATTAGACTTTGAATTAGACCTTGTTTTTGACCTTGATTTACCACGGTTAACGTCTTCTACGCCCATATCAAATCCCTCGTGCATCTCATTGGATACATCAGTAGACCTATCTTTTAAATAATTCATTTCAGCACTATATGTGCTATGTGTCGGACATTCACCCTTTCCAATAAAAAACCAATAACCAAACTCTTCCCATTCATCTAGAGTGTCTTCAATGTTTTGAAAAAAGATTTCAGGATTCATATTAACATGACCACGACTAGTAGAAAAGTCGCGCCACAATTTTTTGTTTCTTTTATCACTTAGAATCTCATTTGTTAGTATCTCCTTAAAATCAATGCCTTCATAATTCTCTATATTGCTGTTAAGAAGGTCACGATACATTTGTATCATTGCCTTCTGATTTGTTTCATGATAAATTTGCTTTAATTTCCCCTTTTCCTCTGATAATTGGATTGGTATTTCAAAATAATTCATTAACGAATATGATTGACAAAGAGTGTCATTCACGTTTTTATGTAAATCTTGAACACCATCTATGCCACTACAAACAATCATTTCGGGTTGTTCGCGGTCTCTTACTGTGTGATGAAAAGAGTTGCCAAATTCGGGACCAGCTTTGGCTACTTTGAATTGCCAGGTCGTAGGATATTCTTCTTCTATAATTTGTCTCACAGTCGCGTCGCCAAAAATCTGATTAATGTAAGTATAATGCTTTTTGGAAAAAGCTAATAATTTCTCTGCGCTGCAATTGGCTTTTATCTTGCTGAAAGAAAGGCTTTTACTACTTTTGCTTCCACTATGACTTTTGCTTTTATTGTTTTGACTTTGACTTTTACTTCCAGTATGACTTCTGCTTTTATAGCTTCTGCTTTTTTCAGTTATACTATGACTTGCAGTCTTATTGCTTGCACTCATTTATATTATATATTATGATAATATAAATTTTTTATGAATTATTGTCTTCTTTTTTTAGACTGTCTTTTTCTTTTTATTTGACGTTTTTTGTTAGTTTTTCTTCGTCTAGTTTTTTTTTGTTTAACACCTCTTGCTATAACTTTGTTCCAAGTTACACCTCTTATGTCTTGATTATTATGTGGGTCGTCTTCAACTAAAATTTGTATCTTGGATTTCTGTCCTGTAGTATATCTTTTGACATCATAGTGATATCTAGCAATATCACCTTGGTCTCCAGGTGAATCTGGTGGCAAACGAATGACTTCAACTTTTTCTACTAAATAAGTTTCGTCATTATTATTTACTATATCATCCCCTACTTCAAATGGCATATTATATAATAAATGGATATTAATATTCCTAAAATAATTGGTTATTCCTTTTCTTTTTCTTTTTGGTAACCACGATGCGCCCAGCAATAGTCATTGTTTTTATAACAATTTTTATAACAAGTTTTCCCATCTTTTTTTAAAACGGTGCATATATACTTGAAATGACCTGGACTGACCTGCTTCTTATTCTGCCGCCAAGCCTCGCTCGCTTCGTCAAAGTCAATATTGACTTCGTATAACGGTCTTTTATTGTATATTGTTTGACTTCTTGTCTCCATTTTACCTTTATTATAATGTAAACGAACTAACAAATATATATTTCAATTTTTGTTAGTTAATTCATTTAAATTGTGTTTGTTTATGTTTCTTTTTACTAACATTTACAATCTTAATTGAATTATTCTTATTATTTTTATTATAAAAACGTAATAAACTAATTTCGTCAATTGACTCGGTTAACACACCATTTGCATAAATACCATAATTAACATATTTGTTTTCATTTTCCAAAACTAAATGATATATACTAACATTAATATTCTGTCTAACTTCTACAAATGTTCTGTCATAATACGCTATTAATTTATATTTGCCATCTATTTTATTTCTAATTTTTATATCAAATTTATCATTATAGGTTTCTAACAAATTATTCATTGCTTCTTCTTCTTTTTCTGAAATATTATCATATAAAATAGAATGGCTACCAGTTATATATAAATCTTCAAATAGTTGGCTATTGTTAGTTCGCGAGAGACGATACAAATTGTTTATACTATGGTCTTCTGTATTATGAATATCCTCTTTCATATTAATCTTACATTTTTTGTAGCCGTGTTTATAGGTTTTAACTAACATACCTTCTTCAATATATTGAATTGGAATATATACATCGGCCCCATTTATCTTGCATAATATTTTTGTGCCTTCTTTGAAACATATTACAGGCTCGGGAATAGGAGGAGTAGGTGTTTGCCGAATAATATACTGGGCTATATTGTTTGAGGTAATACCACCAGCTAAAGTAAAGTCACCGCCAGCATATAATGATGACCCATCTGAAGTAATCGCAATTCCAATCTCTTGTCCATTTAAATCTCCATTTAAGGCTGACCATGTTGATGTATTTATATTCCATACAGAAGTATACAATGATGAACTGTAAAAACCGGCACTAGCATATAAATTTGTATTATCTGGAGTAATTGCGATTGAATAAGCATTTGTATCAAGTCCTGTTCCCAAAGCTGCCCATCTAGATGTTGCTGTATTCCATTTAGCAATAAAACTTGCTGGAATACCTCCAGCAGTAGTAAAAAACCCACTAGCATATATATTTTGTCCATCTGGACTAACTGCGATAGATAAAACACTACTATTTACCCCGTTAATACCAGTAGTTGAATCTGTTAAGGCAGACCATGTTGATGTAGTTAAATTACATACAGCAATTCTGTTTGCAGGAGTTCCTCCAATTGAGGTTCCAAAGAAACCATTATATAATTTTGTGCCATCTGGACTAAGTTTTAAGACGTTCGATGCTCCAGCACCAGTTCCTAATGGAGACCATGTTGAAGTTGATATATTCCATACCCATGGTCCTACATATACTTTTGTATTATCTTGACTAACTGCTATACCATAACTTGTGTGAGTTCCATTTCCTACTTTAGACCAAGTTTGGCTACTGACATTCCAAACAGCTGTACCAGGTATTGCTTGTCCGCCTGCTTGACTAAAATCACCGCCAACATATACATTTAGTCCATCTGGACTAATAACTACTGTCCTGCATAAATCATTTAATCCGGCTCCTAAAGCAGCCCATTTTTTTGTATTTATATCCCAAACCGCAATATTATTTACTGGGATACCTCCAGCAGTAGTGTACAACCCACCAACATAGACTTTTGTTCCTTGTGTTGCTAGAGCATATCCAGTACTATTTATTCCATTAATACCAGTAGTTGAATCTATTAATGCGACCCAGTCCATTTATATAATAAAATAGTTTATTATTTTAATATATAACAAATGCCTTTATGTTTTGTTTATTTTCCAAATAAGTTGCTACAATACGATGTACTCCATCCAATAATATAAACCTGTTTTTTGTAAATATTATCCATATTGGCTCAGTATAACCAGTTTGTCTTATATTTTGCCTATGATATAAAACTGATTTAATATCATTATCACCTCTAGGTCTATCATTTATCGGATATGGATTTGTTGAAAGACGACAGTTATTGAAATTAAATAATTCATAACATTTTGTAATAGGAAATAATTGTAAAACACCATTAAGTATATGATATGATACTGCTATTTTGTATGATTTAAATATTCCTAGTGTTATAGATGTTTCTATTGAATCATTTAATGACTTAATTATCATATAAATTATTTAATATAGATTAAAAAATTGATTTAAACTACATATCTAAAATATGCGGTTATAACCAGAGCTTTAATAAATGGGAATTCGGTATTTAAATAGCTATTTAAGGGAAAAATGTCCTAACTCTATTCGCGTTATGCATATGTCAAATTTAAGTGGAAAACAAATCGCAATTGATATTAGTATTTATCTATATAAATATGAGGCAGACGATGCCTTGTTAGAAAATATGTATCAAATGCTATCTATTTTTAGATATTATAATATTATCCCCATTTTCATATTTGACGGCAAACCACCGCCCGAAAAAAGAGCGCTTTTAATTAAACGAAAAGAAGATAAAAAAGAGGCACAACAAGAATATGATGTATTAAAAAAGAGTTTAGAAAATAACACGGATTGCGATGATGCTGAGAAGCAGGACATTATAAATACAATGGACCAATTAAAGAAACAAATTGTAAATATAAATAGGGACAAAATAGAGTTAATAAAATCTCTTATTCGGGCTTATGGTGGAACATATTATGACGCACCCGGAGAAGCTGATGAACTGTGTGCGCTGCTTGTTTTGAAGAAGATTGTATGGGCTTGCTTATCAGAGGATATGGATATGTTTGTATATGGATGTGCACGAGTGTTGCGATATTTTAGCCTGATAAACCATAGCATAGTTTTATATAATATGAAAGGCATTCTTGAGGATTTGTCAATGTCTCATACAGAATTTAAGGAAGTGTGTGTTTTATCTGGGACTGATTACAATATACATGCTAATACATTTCAATCCAAAGATAAAGACGCAATAAAAAATATAAACGTAAGTATAAACGTAAGTAAAAACGTAAGTATAAACGTAAGTAAGAGCAAAGGGAAAAATGCTGATATAAATTTATACGAAACATTGAAATTATTTCATAAATATAAGGATGACAAGGTAACACAAAAACTAAATGGTAAAAATAAAATGAATTTCTACAATTGGTTACAGAATAATACGGATTATATATCAGACTTGGAATTGCTAGAAAGGATAAATAAGATGTTTGAGCTAACTGATGATAATTGCAGCTTGGCAAATTTTAAATACATAAAAATTATTAATGGACCAATTGATGATGTATTGCTTCACAGCATAATGCGAGAAGACGGGTTTATATTTATTAATTGAATAAATATATAAAAATATGCTATATTGTATAAGTATATAAAATAGATGCTTGACTTATATAACAACAAATATAGTCGCAAACAATTAAAGGAGCATATTTATGCTGTGGCGTTAATTGATATATTAAAAACACAGAAACTTGATTGTAGTTTTTGTGTAAGATATATTCTTAATGACAATTATCATTTTTTATCCGAAGATAATAATATTACAATTGAGGATGTATTAAAATACCAGCCACATATAAGCAAGACACAGTTATTAATTGGATTAGCTACTTATAAATGTGAAGATGATAGTGTTGAGGACTTTGAAAGTTTTGCTTTACGGAATCCATAGTAAGTATTTTATTTTATATCATTATGATAATAATATCTATTTTGAATAGACATTATTTTTATTTATAAAATTTATGAATTACTATGAGTGGGGTTTGAACCCACGCAGTGATATCACTAGCAGATCTTAAGCCTGCCGCCTTGGACCGCTCGGCCATCATAGCATATTTTTAATTTTTATTTTGTTTTTTATATACTCATATTTGCTTACAAGTCAATTGCGTTTTTAAGCAGTGGCAACCGCGGCAACAACTGCAGGGGTATTCTTGGTGAAGTGAGGACTCATGTATCTCTGGAGATTGAAATAAGTGAGCTCATCGGTCTTCTTAAGCTTCAAGAGAGCCTGGAGCTTGGAATCGGGGTTAATCTTGCGACCGTTCTCCTTGTCCTGGAGACTGTTGGCGCGGATGTAAGTGTTGAGCTGTCTAGTGACATCAGTGCGAGCCATCTCAGTTCCAGCGGGCTTCTCCAAGAACTTGGCAAGCTCGTCAGAGATTCTGGTAGGCTTAACAAAGCCAGAGGGGGCACGGTTGCCGGACTTCTTCTTGTTCTTGGAAGAAACCTTGTTGGCAGCCTTGAGCTCCTTGGACCACTGCTTCTCCATAGTCTTGTACTCAGACTTAAGAGAGGCAATCAAGGTGCTGAGCTGGTTAAGCTTGGCAGAAAACTCGGCGGACTTGGTGGTAATGGCAGCCTCAACCTCATCAACGGTGGTGGCAGGGGCAGTCTCAATGGGAGTAGCAGGGGCCTCAACCTTGACCTCAACGGGCTTGGTCTCGGCAACCTTCTTGACGGCCTTGGGCTTAGGAGCCTTGGCCTCAACGGCGGCGGCAGTATTAGTAGCAACGGGAGCAGTGGTGGTCTCAGCGACCTCAGTGGAGTTCTTCTTTACCTGTTTGGGCATCTTATTATACTATACTACAGTAAATTCTTTTTAAGTAGTTTAACGCATAATATATATTATTTAGTTTATTTTATATATATTATGATTGTAATTGGTCTGATTAATTCCATTTTTGCTAAATAAATTGATTTTTCTATATTTTAACGTATTTTTATTTTAAATATAAGTAAGTGCTTGGTATAACCACGGCAACGCATTTGCTGCTTCTGTGCTTACTAAAGTTAGCGCTCCTAAAACATAATATGCACCCAAACATTTACTATCTTTATCTATTCCCGATAAAACTAATTTTTCCAAAATATTTAAAATATACTCTCTAACATCATCTAAATCTTCCGTTGTTTGTAAATTATGAAAGTTCACAATTCGCGGAAATGGATTCCCTATGGGTGGGCAAATATTGCGCTTTATTTCGTTGGTCAAATGAGCTCTATATGACCAAATATCAATGATTTCCCTAAACATTTTTATTAATTGATTTCGGTTAAGGTCCATAAACCATTTTGGATGAGAATAATTGCCAAGAGCATCAATATTTTGAAAAAGCGCCACAGTTTTTAGCTCAATGTTTTTGGCATTGGATAATTCAGAACTTATATCCTGTATATCCACATTAATTTGGATTTTTAAAATCTTGCTGATGCGAATCAATGTATTAAAATTGGATATAATATTATCAGAAATTGGATGCCTATTATACGGATTCTTAATTTGTCCATCCGTTTTATGAACTAGATTATAAAATGACATTAAATCAAATCCATATATAAATCCATCTACGTCTTTAAAACTGAAGAATTGTTCTGTCGGTAATTCGCTTAATTCGTCCATTGTAAAAAAATCAGCATCATTTGTACATAGTCGTCTATTTGTTGTTGCAGGACCATGACAATTATTGTATTTTTTTTGAAGATGATTTTTAAATGCTTTTTGTATTTTTGATGATTTGAATGATAAAAATAAGAATGAATAAATTCGTGCAACCAGTTGAGGTTTGGTACCAGATACCCTTAATTTGTAGTGTTTATTCAAATACTTTAATTGACTTATGTTATAATTATTTTCCAAAATCATATTATATTCACTTGGTTTTGGGATATAATTGTCTGTTTTGTCATTTTTGTTAGTTAGTTTGTCATTTTTTATAGATTTTTTATCAGAAGTATTATTATTGGTATTATTATTGGCATTAAAAAAACATTTATCACAAATGGTATTAAAATAATCCGGATGCAACATAGTTGTTATATATATATTATAAATAAATCCTTTTGTATCCTTTTCATTTTAATTATTTTAATTGTGTATTTTAGTAATTTATTTTTTTGTAAAAAATGCTTTATTTTTGACACCATTTTGCTCACAAAATTATGAAAAGTATAAGTTTTTGAAATTTTATAATATATGAAAAAAAAATTGATTTAAAGACAACCTGAGTAGTTATAAGTATAAATATAGACAAGATGGCAGAAGCAATTATTGACGGAACTAACATTGACACTAACGCATTCTCTTACTCGGCCCCAAAGGCCCATGAGTCTGGAGGAAAGGTTGTGAATTTATATAATAAATATTTTAAGGAGTCTCTTACGATTTCAACTCCTCTTATATTAACTTGGGGTGCCCAAGAGGGTATGGACCAGGCAAAGAAGCCTACTGGTAAGTTTACGATGAGTTTACAATTCCCTAATGCTGACTTTCCTAATGCGGATTGTGAGGCGTTTTTGAAGAATATGCGTGCTTTGGAGGCTAAGATTAAGGCCGATGGGCTAGCAAATTCCAAGGAGTGGTTTGGTAAGGTTATCACTAATCCTGAGATTATTGATGAGAAGTTTAATGTTATGCTCAGACATCCCAAGTTTAAGGGTACAGATGAGCCTGATACTAGTAAGGCACCCACTCTTACTGTTAAAGTCCCTTGTTGGAAGGGTGTTTGGAAGTCTGAGATTTATGATGAGGATGGTGAGCCGCTATATGTTGGTGGTAAGACTACTGGATTAGTTACCCCTTTGGATTTCTTGAAGCCTAAGACTCATGTGATTTGCTTGTTACAATGTGGTGGTATTTGGTTTGTAAATGGAAAGTTCTCTATTACTTGGAACTTGAAGCAGGCAATTGTTCAGAAGCCCAAGGCCTCAATGGAGGGACAATGCTTTATCAAGTTGAAGACGGCTGATAAGGAGAAGTTGAAGGCACTGCCTCCTGTTGAGCAAGATGACTTGGAGCCTGATGATGGAGCTGTTGCGACGATTGTTGAGGATTCAGACGATGAAGAGCCTCCTACTCCTGTTGTGCAAAAGCCTGTTGTTGCTGAAAAGCCTGCTGTGGTTGAGGAGACTCTTGCTAAGGCTGAAGAGCCGGTTAAGAAGAAGATTGTCAGAAAGAAGACTGAGCCACTATAAAGCTGACTGTATAAAAATGTAAAATGTATATAATTTAAAATTTAATTTAATCTAATAAAAATCAAATATAATAGACAATTGTTTATTATATTTTTTCCTTTGTTGTAATTGTGAAAAATGAAATACTTAATTATATTTTATATAAAGGTAATATTCACAATAATATCTCCTTTGACGCTGTTTGTCTGATTATAAACATCCTCCTCGCAAATTTTTGAAATACCTTGGCCTTTAATTACGTATTTTTGCTCTTTTTTCATATACAATTGACACAATGGTATTTTAAAAATATGCTTACCAATTGAAAGAGACAAATCTGTTTCAAATGCTAATATCATCTCTTTTTCAAAAGCAACTAACAAATTACAATGTATATTATTGTTTTCATCAATAGTAATATTATCTGGAAGCTCAGGATGACACAATGCAATTATATCATTTTTATTAGGGTCTTCAAAATACAGTTCATTGTGCCATAATGGCACCAAATATAGTTGCTCATTTACATATAATTTGTATATATTGTTATCCAATAAATCATCTATACTTGGATTCAATATATAAACACTGTCATTTTTGTACTTCTCTTTTATCAATGAACTAACAAAATCCAAGGTTTGAGATGAAATGTATAAAATATGTTTGTATTTATTCAAGAAATTATACAATTCCAATGACATTTCTTTGTCTAGTTCATCTATGATTTTTATAGATATTACTTTGCTACCATTTAATACAATGTCCTTTACAACCTTTACTAATAAATCTGTCATTACATTGGAATCCACTTTTAATATACTAGATAGAAACATAGATAACAATGATGTATACAAGTTTGTATCATTCTTTGTATCATTCTTTGTATCATTCTTTGTATCATTCTTTGTATCCTTAAAGAAAGATGAACTAACAAATTCATCAGCATCATTTTCATCTAACACCAATTCTTTTACCAAATATGTATAGGATTCGTTTATTTTTTGGAACTGCTTGGTCGCCTCTATTGTATTACCTTTTTTATCCGGATGACATTTCAATGCCATTTTATGATACTTGCGTTTAACATAATCATAAGTTAAATCTGTATAGATAATTGTATCAATATCTAACAAATTACAGGCTATTTGTATATCCATTTTATCATCTTCTTTTTTATATTGATTTTCATTATAATTTGTATCCATGAATTACGCTTGTTAAATAGAATAAATAACTCTCTAAGTGATAAATGGGCCTATAATTATTATTATAATATTTCAAAAAATTATAAGTTTTTAACAATATTTTTGTTAGGTCTGGTTTACCAACCTTTTTCTGTTGTATTAGGGTTGATAAAATATACCATATACAGTCTGTAATATCCAAATTGTAAATAAATATATCATATAATAAATCTCTGAAATTCAAGAATTTAAGCTCATCCACATTCACCATCTCATTCAAAATCTTATCACAGATAATCTTGTATGGATACATTAGTTCACATACATTTACGTGCAATGTCTTGATATTTGTAATATTTTCAACCTTCATATCTGTAGGCATCTTTTCGTTAACACATTTGGTATAGGCCACCTTTGTAGGTCTCTGAACATTCACAATTTCGCAGCAGTTCAGAATACTGTCCGGAATAAAACTGATTTCTTCTGTTATCAAAATGAACTTGATGTTTATTGCCGATGCGTTATTTTCTTGCATATAACTATAAAAATTCTCTAATAATTCGCTGTGAATATTATGAAATTCTTTGCATACAATAATCCCTGACTTTTCGTTTTTTGCCGAAATAATATCTACAATTTGTTGATAGATATCGTGCCATAATAATTTACTATTACAACCTAACAATGACATATCTACTTCATAATGGATATCGCTAATCTTGAAAAAGAAGGGTTGTTTGTTGAAAACCAGACTGAGTTTTTTTTCATATTTTAACTCGGATGGGCTGTATTTTTTAATAGCATATAATACTTGACTGTATTTGCCAACACCACTTGGCCCGTAAAATATTAAATTGCCTAATTTTGGTAATATTTTTGGAAATTTTGAATATGTTTTTGTTAGTTTGGTGTGTAAATTATTTGTATTGATTGAGTTAATATATTCTTCAAAATGCGTTTCTAGAAATTTCATAGGATATTATTATATTAACTAGTAAACATTCTTTATTTGTTTATTTAACTATTTATATTTTTACTGTTTTATGTTTTGGATTTAAGATGAACTAACAAAATACACAAATCGGCGATTGAAATGTAAAAAGGTTTAAAAACATATTGTATTATTATTATAAGTAAATTCTATAAATGAATATTGTTAAAACTATTGACCAATATAATGACGACTGTGTCTATTTTTGCGACCCGATTAAAAATAACATTATGAATGAAGGTAACTTTATTCGGATTCTATATTCAACGCCAATTTTCATTTTAAATGGAATATATATTTCTATTACAATAAATCAAGTAACAATTGATAGATATTTTAATAAATACAAATGCTCATTTGATGTTTCAACCCATAACAATCTAATTCAACGGATAAAGACAATTGAAGCAAATATTTTGAATAAAATTAATATTAAAGGGAAACATCCTCAATACAAAATATACGAGCAAATAAGTAATGGAAATATTAAAATATTCTCAGATAATATTGACATTATTTCCAACAATTTTTTGCTAAAAATAGCGGGCATTTGGGAAAATGATTATAATTACGGACTTACTTATAAGTTTATTCGGCTCTAAGAATTTGTTAATTCGGCTCTAAGAACTTATCTAACCTTGTGTTGTATAAAATTTAAGAATTATTCCTAAAGTTATTACTACAATTCCATTAATTGTTCCCAACAATATAATTAACCATTTTATAATATTTGCAATTTTGCCCATACTAACAGCGTCCTTAATTTTTGCAAATGTCGGATAAATCAACAATCCTATTTGGGCTAAAATTAATCCAGTTGCTATATATAAAAAATTATAATAATAATTTGACATATTATTGCTTGTCGCATTTTTAAAATAAATACTTGTAATCACAATATAGTAAATAATATTGAATAAAATAAACAAAAATGGCGCATATTTTGATAATATTAATAAAAGATTACTGCCCATATTTACCAAACTATTACCTGATGTGTTCACTTGCTGAACGTCATTTTTTTGAGTTATCATTAACAATAGCACAGCAGCACCTAAAATACTATATTCAACTACTAATGCGGTTATTGCGCTTTCGTTTTTTACTCCTACGGTGCATATTATAGATATCATAAGAGCCCCTGCTATTCCACTTAAGATTTTATCAGAGTTTTCCATTTATAAATATTTATATATTATAAATATATAAATATAAATATTCACTATACTCCTGGTTATTTTCTTCTTTTATTGGTTTTATTTGTGTTTCTAAGTTTTGTGTTTCTCTTTTTATTGCTTCTCTTTTTATTACTTCTCTTTTTAACAATTCTTCTCTTAGTCTGGTTTCCTCCTGCTAATAGTGTCAATCCTAGTCCTAGCGCAACACCGGATAATATAATGCCAATAACCGGCGGAATTATTTTGGCAGTATCTTCATTCTTTTGTTCCGCTTCTTCTCGTGCCTTTAATACAGCTTGTCTTTCTTCTATATTTTCTTGCATATTGGTAATTTTAAAAAAGTCGTTATTTTCCTTTTTTGTTAATTTGTTATCATTTCTATCTTTCCAATAGCCAGTAATAAGAGTTTTTTCGGACTGGGATAAATTAGCACCTGCTTCCAAAAGTTTGGTTGCTAAATCAAAATGTTTAAAACGTAACGCATAGAACAGAGGTGTATTTCCGTGTTTATCCTTTTGATTTATATTAGCTCCATTTTCTATAAGAAAGTTTACAATGTTTATATTACCATTTTGTGACGCCAAACAAAGCGGTGTATTACCATATTTATCTTGCTGGTTTAAGTCAAAAACTAATATATTATTATTTTCTGTCACTATTGATTCTACATTGTCATCATTATCATCTGTTATAGCCCTTATTAATTCTTCATATTTATATTCATCATTCTGTTTTATTGACATTTTGGTATTTAACTATATTATAACTATATTATATTTATAATATAAATTGCTAGATTTTTATTATTTTCTTCTGCTCTTTGTGTTTAGTTTTTTGCGATAATAAGAATATTTACGATATGTTTTTCTTCCTCCTTTGGTTGTTTTCTTTAATTCTGCCGTTTCTGCATCATAAATTGTTTTTGAATCATTTTCCTTTTTCATATTTTGAAGGTCTAAATCAGAATAGAGAGTTTTCTTATCTATTAATATTTCATTTGCGAGTGCAATTGACTTGAATATTCCATTGGCTCTTTCTATGCGTTCTGGTGTTTCTCCGGATGTTTTATCTGGGTGATATTTAATTGCTAATTCCTTATAATTTTTTTTTACATCTTCTTCAGAAGCACCTTTTGGTAAACCAAGTATCTTATATGATTCGTTTTCTATATTGGTTTTAAGGTCTTTTGTTTCCTTTTGTTGTCCTCGTTCCCTTTGCTCCCGTTCCCTTTGCTCCCTTTCCCGTTTCCATTGGTCTGCCCATTTTTTGCTATATTCCTGTTCTCGTTGTTGTTCTTGTTCTGGAGTTTCTTGTCGCAATTGTTCTCTTTCATATCGTGCCTTCTGTTCTTGTGCTTCTTCCTTTTTTACCTTCTCTGCTTGTTCACGCTGTTGATTGTATATACTATTTGGATTCTCTTTGGCCCCAGCATCAATAAGAGTTTTTATTATCTTGCTACTATTTGGTCTTTTATAACCGTATTTTGCATATTCAAGAGGCGACGGTTTTCCATTGTCCTCAGTGTCAAGATTCGCACCATTCTCAGCAAGAATCTTAATTGCTTCAGGATTTCCGCTTATTAATAATGCCGACATAAGAGGTGTTAATGTATTTCGGTTCTCAAGATTGGGATTGGCACCGGCATCAATAAGCATTTTTAACATATTTGTTTTATTAAATTGTATTGCTACATGAAGAGGCGTGTCTCCAAATTTATCTTTAGCGTTGACTAGTTTAGATTGACCATCTTTTGATAAATTGTCTAACATTTTTTTACATTCAGAATCATTACCCTCCTTAACCAAAGCAAAAAAATTTTGTATGTCTTCAGGAGTTGGTTCTGATTTTGGTTCTGGTTCTGGTTCTGATTCTTGTTCTACGTGTGTTGGAATTGCTGATACTACTACTTCTTCTTCGTCATCTGAATTTGTTTGGTTTATTAAAGCATAACCTATTCTAGCAACACTAGCAGTAACACATAGTGAACTAATTACTATTCCGGCTATTGCTCCTCCACCAAGTTTATTTGTCATATTTATTATATAATCATATAATTATTATAATCATATAAATTATTAAGCCTCTAAACATCATTATTCTTTACATTTTATAGTCTCTTTATTAGTGCCTTCAGTTCATCTATTTCATTTTGCATATTTTGTATCTTATGAACTAACAAAGGCAATACCTCTAAATAATTAATTGCCTTTATATTATTAGTTTCCATACTTTTGGTCATTGTTGGATTAAAATTTGAATTTGGATTTGGTTTAATTGTAACTAATTCAGGCAAATGTTCCTCAAATTCCTGCGCTATAAATCCATAATGGACCTGGTTTTGAGTATCAGATTTGTATGTAAATTGGGTTGGTTTTAGATTCATAATTACGTCTGACAATTCACTGGATATCTTTACTATATTATCTTTTAAAATTAAATCTGATGGAGTAACAATACTTCCATCAACAAATAAGTCACCTGGAATATAAACATTATCATAATTTGAGCTGCTAGGCGTCAACACATTTTCATATACATTTGGACTAACATTTGTATTTAGATATTTTTTAATTACCCATAAATTTGCATTTTGACCAGGAATAAAGTATTTAATATTTGATGTATTATTTGGACTTCTACCATTGTAATTTGCATTTACAGACATTTTATATAATGTAAATATTTATATTTAATTTTTAATTTAAATTTATATTTATATTTAAGGTATTGTATTTTAATTTTATTAATATCTTTATAAAAAATAATTATATAAAAATATAATACTATTTTATTATATATCAATATGAGCAGTTTTAATACATCAACAACGCATCCATTAATACCTAATTCTAATCAATATTATATTGAAAAAAAATTTGTATCTATTCATTCAGAAGATAGGGATATTTTAAAATACCCTAACGCTGACGAGTTTGAAATTGAATTTCCTCAAGATTATTTAAATGTACAAACTGTTAAATTATCTACATGGACATTTCCTGCCAATTATAATGTATTTTCTCCAGAGAATTATAACGTATCAATGACATTTAAATTTCTTACATTATATAACCCTGGCGAGAATGGATATGCTGACCCTTTAACTGAAGCTATTTTTGCTGGATTATATAATTATATTGGTAAAGAATATCTTATAACAATTGAAACTGGATTCTATAATCCTGACCAAATGGCGACTGAACTAACTAACAAATTTAATGAAGGTGTTACTAAAATTCTTACTGATTTTTTTACCATAACACCAGCTTATAATTACGCACTAGCTTTATTTACAAGTTACGACCGATTCAAAATTGTTTATAATTCAGTGGGACAACGAATGTGGTTTGGTAACACAGCCGACAAGTTTGAACTAACAAATAATTATATCAATTTGTTTACTACGGAAATTGTTGCTGCACAATGTCTTCGTAAAGACCTGTTACGAAGTACATCTAACTGGGGGTTACCTTCATATTTAGGATTTACTCGTTGTCCTGCTACATCTTTAACTGCTGCTGAAATTGAGAATAATGCCAATACTGTAAATAATATTATTTTTGGAATTGACCCAGACATTGTGAATATTGTAGGAGGTGTTCCCCGTTTTTTTTATGGTGATGTTACTCCAGGCGATAATGGTTTTTGGTTATTACCAACATTACCAGGAGCAATTGTGTATTTTTTACAAGCCCCTGCTAAAATTAATTTTATGGGACCTGCGTATATTTATATGGAAATTGATGGACTCAATTGTATTGACGAAACGAGTCCTTATACATTAACACAATTTACAACACACACAAATCAAACAAATGGACGTGTTAACTCCGCCTTTGCCAAGATTGCCGTCCCAACAACTCCTATTTCTCAATGGTTTGACTCAGAACAAGCCCCATTTAAATATTTTAATCCTCCAGCTGAAAGAATAAGAAAAATAAAGTGTAAATTGCGGTATCATAATGGCCAAAAGGTAAATTTTGGATTATTTGAATACTCGTTTATGTTAGAGTTTACATTGTTGCGTCCTCAAAATGAACGAAAATACATAATTGTTATGTAATAAATGGATTATATCTTGTTACCATTATTCTATCTTATTAACATTCTATCTTGTAAGTCTGTTTTATCCAATTTATCAACAAATCCTTATCACAGGTTTTGTACTCCGACTTGAAATCATTCAACTTTAGAAATTCAGGTTTCTTTGCTCTTGGCTTTTTATAAAAAATATAATCACCAAATTTACCCGTTCGTATGCTTAAATTTGATGTCAATTCTCTAATCAATCCTACAGGCTTTGTAGGGTCTAATATATCACAGTCTAAAAATTTAATGACTTCCATATATTCCATTTTATCAGTAGGCTTATCCAACTCCTTTAATGATTTCATATTGGAACCCCATTGTGCATAAGGTCCATACTTGCCATTTTTTAGAAACAAATCGTGACCTTTGTATTTCCCTAATGAGTCTTTGATTGAATTGGATGACTCTATAACATCATCTAACGTTAGTTGTCGGCCATGTAACTGTTCAAAATCGTTAAGCACTTTAATATCTAGTCCCCTTTTCAAAGGTATAAAGGATACATTGGATTTCTTAGTAGTGTTTTCCAATGTCTTCTTTACAACAGGACCATGTTTGCCTATAATGATACTATGATATTCATCTATTTGTATTTCAAACTTTTTCAAACTTGTTAGTCCATCAATCACCTTTATTAGGTTTTGGTTACATGTTGCGCATAATGTTATCCACTGTTTCTTATTACTCGCAATTAAATCCAAATCATTCTCCATTTCTTTTGTATAAGAATAATCAAAAAACGTGTTGAAATTTTTTATCAGGAATTCAATGACAATTATTCCTAGTGGTTGTATTACCAACTTACCCTTTTCATTCCCAAACTCTTTTGTGCACGGAATTTCTTTTATATTCCTTGTATCATCTAACAAAAAATCAAGACATTCTACAGTCTTACCTTCTATATTCTGTTTTTCCACATATTTTCGCTCCCCAATTTTATCAATAATTGAAGCAAATGTAGACGGTCTACCAATCCCCTTTTCCTCTAATAATTGGACTAATCTGGCCTCTGTAAAATGCTGTTTTAAATCCTTCAAGACATTTTTTGCTTCTATTTTCTTTGGACAAACTTCTGAGTTTGGTTTCAAATTAATAAAATAATTATATGCTTTTTCTGATGCGTCATCAGCCTTCCAATTAACAATTTGCCAGCCTTTGAATACAATTTGTTCCGCCTTGTAAACAAACTCATGACCAAGAATCTTATCAGTAGAAACGCTAATGGTTGCTGAAATTGTGCTGTATTGCGCCGATGGCATACACGATTCCAACGTTCTTGTTAGAATGAGTTGATATAATTTGACTGCCTTTGGTGGTAAATCTGGAGTGATATCGTTTGTAATAGAAACTGGTCTTATCGCTTCATGCGCCTCTTTTTTATCATTGTCATCACCTTTTTCTTTTTTGTCTTCTTTTTCCGTTATATTGGAATCTTGTTTTGGAATAATGTCAGAGCATATTGCGTCTAATGTTTGACTAACATATTGTTCACTATACGTAGCAACTATGTGTTTTTTTACCTTTTCTATAAACTCCTTACTGTATTTTTTTGAATCAGTGCGCATATATGTGATATGTCCAGCTTCATACAATTGTTGTGCCAATTTCATCGTCTCTTTTGGTGATAAATGTAGGTCATTTGACGCCAATTGTTGTAAAGTAGATGTGGTTAAGGGCTCAGGTGCCTTTCGTATACTTTTCTTTGCCGCGGATTTATTACAAATAAATTTAGTATCTATTGCAGCACATTGTCCCATAAATGTCCTGGTTTCTTCTATATTTGTTAGTTGCTTGCTAAGTTCAAAGCATAAATTAAGATTTGTAAAGCATCCAATAACATTATATACAAGTTTACCAGGTGATTTCTTGATATCTAAATAGTTGTCATAAACAAGTCGTAATGCGGGCGTTTGACAGCGACCCGCCGACAAACTGCCTTTGTGATTTTTGGAAATATTGTTCCATAACAGCGGCGTAATAGTAAAACCTACAAGTAAATCCAACACTTGTCGTGCCTGTTGAGCATAAAATAAATTTAAATCTATCCTAGTAGGGTTTCTTATGGCTGCCAAAATGGCTGATTCCGTGATTTCATGAAATACAATGCGTTTTGTGGTTTCTACCGGTAAATTGAATAATTGGCATAAATGCCAGGCAATTGCTTCACCTTCTCGGTCGCCATCAGTCGCCAAAATGACGTCATCTGCGTCTACAATTTCCTTTCTTATGCGTTCTATTTGTTTCAACTTGATGTCTTCTTGTATGACAGAATAATCTATCTTGAAACCATTTTCAGTGTCAATTGCGTCCAATCCTTGTATACTTCTTAGATGCCCATAGGACGCAATACATTTATAACCGGGCCCCAAAATGCCTTCTATTTTCTTGCATTTTGCAGGCGACTCAACGATAACTAGATATGTTTTTGTTACTATTTTACGTGACATTTTTATTACTTTATTTTATTATATAAAATTATGTTTATATATATTTCTTTATTACTTTTAAACTTTCATAAAATTTTCCAAAAAGTAAAAAGGGAAATGAAATTTGGACATTTTAAAAATGTCCAGAATTCAGGACCTAAAAGGAATCTTGAAAAACACTGTTTTTTTCACGTTGTGACTGAGATGCTCTAAATTATTTTTTTAGGTAGAAAAAATTGTGACGATAAAATTTTCAAAAAATGTGCGAAACTTTAGGAAAATATTTTCTTTAGTTACTTTAAATGACGGAAAACTCGCCAAAAGTCGCCAAAAAATTTAACTGTGAATGTTGTGACTATAATTGCTCTAAAGAAAGTGATTATAATAAACATTTACTCACTACAAAACACAAAAATAGTTACACATTGGCGCAAAATAATGACAAAATGTCGCCATTTGTCGCCAAAACACATATGTGTGACTGTGGAAAAGAATATAAATACAGACAAGGGTTATATACACATCGTAAGACGTGTGATAAATTTATTATAAATGATAATAATAATAATAATAATAATAATACAACATCTATAAATAATACCGACGAAACAACAGGTATAATCAATACATTAGTAAATGAAAACAAAACATTGAAGGAATTTATGATTGAACAAAACCAAGATTTTAAGGCATTAATTATTGAGCTACTTAAGAAGGAAACAATCAATAATAATATTAATAATAACAATATTAATAATAATACTATAAATAACAATTGTAACAATAAATCATTCAACTTAAATTTCTTTTTGAATGAACAGTGTAAAGATGCATTGAATATTAATGAATTTGTTGATTCAATCAAAATGAATTTGTCGGACTTGGAAGAATTCGCAAATCTAGGTTATGCAGACGGGGTTTCTAACATATTTGTGAAGGGTATTAATGCGATTGATATTCATAAGCGTCCTATCCACTGTAGTGATTCAAAGAGAGAAGTGCTTTACATTAAAAATAATGATGAATGGATAAAAGAAACGGATGATAAACTACTCATTAAAAATGCAATTAAAAAGGTTGCATTTAAAAACATAAGGCAAATTAATGAATGGGTTAAAGAAAATCCAGCGTGTAAGGACCCAAGAACCAAAAAGTATGACAAGTATAACAAAATAGTTATGAATGCGATGTCGGGTGTTACTGAACAAGAACAACAAGACAATATTGAGAAAATTGTAAAAAATGTTACAAAGGCAGTGGCAATTGATAAATATGCTTTACGATAAATAACAAACATTTAAAATTATAGATTTAAAATTGAATCAAAAATAATAATATTTATAAAATATTATTATTATTTATTATCACTGCTATTATCATTATAAAAATTTATAAAAATGTCAATCAAAATTTACAAAACCGACCATGACAAATTGGACTACTTAGAGTCTATTTTGAATTCGTCGCAATTAGAGACAGTTGTCAGCAACTTAATTGATTATATTATAGAACAAAAAGATGACGAAGCCAATAAATGTCTTAATTTAATCAGAATACAGATTCCTGATAAATACGATACTATTAATAAAGCAGTGGATAGTTTTGTTAATAATTATGACCTAGTTATAAAATATTAGTTTTTACGTTTATTCTTCATTGTTTGTCCTTTTCTATGCCTAAGTCTTTTATTAGTTTTTCTAATGTTTTTTGTTTTTCTAATGTTTTTTGTTTTTTTGTGTTTTTTTGTTTGTATTTTTGGTCGACCACCTGCGTCAGTACGACCTTGTTTACCCGGATTATTTTCCTCCAGTAATTCACCATTCCTTTTTCTGGGAGAACTATCAGGTACATTTGGTAGAAGTTCTGTCATACTATTACTATTACTACTAACTTTTAGAGGAATTAAAGGTTTTAATTCTTTCCTTTTTTTATTTCTTTCTTCAACCTTCGCTACAAAGTTTGTATCATCTGCTAGTTGGGTACTAGTTACACCTTCCTCAGCCACTGCGTCAATAATTGGATTATCATCTTCATCTAATATAGTACAAACATCACAATGTGCGTACACTCTTGCTAGTGGTAATGTTTCTGATAATAAAATTTCTAAACAATTTGTATTCATAGTAAATGTACCAGACGGGTCTTGTTGACGAAAACGTCCCAAAATATTATAAACACCCTTTGTTATAATTTCCTTTAAAAAATCCATTAATAACAAAACTAATATACCCGCAACATCTGATGGCATTTCTTCAATATAAAGCCATCTCATATCATCAACAATATTTCCGCGAAATATTGTAGTAGCTTCAATAATATCAAAGTTTTTAAACACATGTCCAGAACTAATATCCATCAGTTTTACCAAGCTAATATTTATTTTATTTTTGTCACCAATAAATAATTCCCGTGTATATTGATTTGATTCAATAAGTATTTGTTTTAGCACCAACATCAAATTAGCAATATCTGGGTCAACATCTGATGAATAATCAGGGTTTACTAATGGACGATAATCACCAGTTTCATTATCACACATCATTAAATACTTTTTACAGTCTACCCAATCAACTAGTTCATTTAAAGATATATTTTTACCATTATTTACAATCTTTACAGTCTTGCCTTCAAAACAATATACAAATAACATTGGACACATTACAGAATAATTATCACGATTTGATTCATTAAAAGCGATTAATAATTCATTTGGAATTTGTCTTTCAATTGTTAAACGTTTGGCTTCTTCAAATAAACCATCTTTGTTAACAGATGGAGATTTTGATACAATAAAATCAACAAATTTGTCGGCATTCGTTATGACATCTAGTGAACGTTTACCCGAAAATATTAATACTTGTTGGCGACTGTCACTCAATGGTGTATATAAATCTTGCGATTTAGTTATATCAAGTACTAATTCTGCTGCTTCTATAGCTGCTTCATCTGGTAAATGTGTTTTTACTTGGGTTGTTTGAGATTCTCTTCTTCTCTTTTCAGTTTCAATTAGTATTTCTGGTGTAGTTTGACTCATTGCGTCCAATGATATTTTATTCGCAAAATTTCTAAATCCAGTACAAGCGAGCCGTCCTTCATCTTCATTCAATGTAGTTTCACATATTTCTGTATTGCTAAATTCTGTCAACATTTTATATACACTGTCTTTCCAAGTTCTAAAATTACCCAGTCTACTACCAGGTAAACCTGCAACTGCTGTATAGAGAGTACAAGCATTAGAACCTGCTGGTAAAAAATTATAATACTTATTTTTCAACTCAGAAAATAGTGTTTGTAATCCTGGATTTAAAGGATTAACAAAAGAACTGTTTTGACCATGTGCTGTTATATATGTAAAAGCGCACATTGTAAAATTATTAGTTTCTGTCATTTATATTTATATATTATTTATATTTTATTTGATTATTATAATATTTTTATCGTTTTGAATTTAATGTCTTAAACTGTTTCCACGAAATTTCCACTTGTGGGCCTTTATATTCCGGCTCCTCAGACGCATGCTCAGCATTCAGCTTCTCAGCTTTGCGTAAAGCACTATCTACGTATATTTTTTTCAGAAGCAAACCAACCTCATATGACCCCTCGTGTTGGTCCATTTTTCCTTCTTCAATCTTATTTAGAACATCCAAAAATTGGAATAAAATTTTCAAATCTATCTCATCCTTTCTAATCTTGTTGTAAAGGTCAGTGTAATAGGTAAACAAGAAATTACATTCAGACATTGCTTCCATATTGAGCGCATCCTGGTCGTCCATATATTTTGCCTTTAGCATCACCAAATTATTGACATTTTCTCTGAGAATATGACTGTGTTTGAGCTCGCGTATTAATCCAGTTTGGTCTTCAACATTATTTGCGGTAATCATCTTTTGTAAATGAAGTCTTTGATTTTCATCCATTGTATTTGTATTATATTAAAATACTATTTTAAACCTTTTTTTACTCAAATTATTATTATATATGTATTTTATATAATAATGACTGATTCAAAAAGTTTACTTCCAAATGTTGTTCCAATAGAAAATTCTGGGTCACCATTTGCTGCCGGAAATGCTGCTAGAGCCGAAAATATTAGTAAAATGACAAGTTTAAAAGATATAAATAAAGGTGGGTCCAAACGTAAATATAAATATGTAAAGAAAGGTGGAGATAATACAATGACAGTTAATCCATTATCTGTACCGTATCCTAATAGTGGCGGGTTATCTGATGCCAATGTTACAATGGCAAAAGTTTCTGCTTATGGAGATGCAAATAGAGCAGGAGATAATGCTTGGAAAGCTAAAGGTGGACGTAGTAAAGTTAGACGTAGTAAAGTTAGACGTAGTAAAGTTAGACGCAGTAAAGTTAGTACCCGCCGTAGAAAATAATAAAAAATATATAATATTATTATATGCCTACAGGAAAAAATTATTTAATATTTGGATTAGTTAATTTAGGATTTATAGCTCAAATCGCATTATTTATGTATTATACATCAGCCGCAAAAGTAAAAGCTAATTGGAACGAATATAGATGTAACCCATCTTATTGGATGTATTCAGACAGTATATCCGATGATTTTAATTATTGTGTTCAAGATTCACAAGTAAATATGATGGGAACTTTAATGCAACCTATGACATATATGGTGTCATCATTGGCATCATTTGCTGAAGAGGCAACTCAAGATATAAATAATTCACGTGGAATGATTAGTAATATTAGAGACTTCTTAGCAGATATAATACCAAACATTTTTAGCGTTTTTATAAATCTTATTGTAGAATTTCAACGAATGATTATTGCTATAAAGGATATGTTTGCCAAAATGGTTGGAATGATAACTACATTTATGTTTATGTTAGATAGTCTTTCCAAATTAATGATATCTGGTGCAGGAGTATTTGGTGCTGCAATGCCCAAAAGTTGTTTTCATCCAGATACAAAAGTAAAAACAAAAAGTGGTGACATTTTTGCTATGAAAGATTTGCCTTTAGGCGCCGAATTAGAGGATGGGGGAAAAGTATTCTCAGTTATGAAAATAGATAACCAAAATAAAGACCCTTATTATAAAATTAATGGTGGTATCAATGGAGAGACAATTTATGTCACTGGACATCATTTCATTTACAATAAAATAACAGACAAGTTTGTCAAGGTAATGGACCATCCAGACGCAGTAATAGAGTCAAACAACATACCTGAATGGGTTTCATGTTTAATTACAACAAATCAACGCATACCAATTGGCCAACATACTTTTTGGGATTGGGAAGATGATGAACTAACAAAGTGATAATGAAACTAATAAAATAAATAAGAAAAAAATATTGTATTATTATCCATTCATATATTAGTATAAATATAAATGGATAATAATTGTAAACTATCGCATAGCAAATTATATGCTTCGTCTATATTAATTGTTACTGTAGCAACCATAGTAGTTATATCGTCTATTGTATTTACTTTAATTATGCAAAATAAAGCAGAAATTGCTTCTGATTGGCCTAATCAGCGATGTAATCCAAAATATATACCATTTGCTGGACTTATCGTGACACCCGAAGGCCAAACCGCCTCAGAATATACATCAGATAATTTTAATTATTGCGTACAGCAAAATACTGTAAATATGATGTCAACACTAACACAACCACACGTTTATTTATTGAATACAGTTAACGAAGCATTTTCATCTGTTGGTGACGCAATTGACAATTTAAGAGGTGCAATATCTTCATTAAGAACAAATATTGCAAAATTTGTATCTGAAGTATTAGACAGAATAATGAATATAATTACTCCATTGCAAAAAATGTTACTGGCTATGGTTGACTCATTGCATAAAGTAGAAGGAATTTTAACATCTGGATTATATACATTTTTAGGAGCTTATTATGCACTAAAAGCAATGATAGGTGCGTTCTTTCAATTAATGATAGTTTTATTGGTTATTTTTATAGCTCTTGTAGCTATATTATGGTCATTACCTATAACTTGGGTAGCTGCAGCATCAATGTCAATCCCATTAGCAATTCTTATTGCTTTATTTTCTGTTATAGTTGCAGTATTGTCAAAAATGTTTCATTTAAGTCCTGTAAGCGTACCCAAACAATGTTTTGATAAGAATACTAAATTTACAATGTATAATGGTGAAACAATAAAAATATCTGATATTAAACCGGGTGATATATTATCCGATAATACACGAATAACGGCAACAATGAAATTGGATTTGAATAATAGTCGCATGTTTTCACTACAAGGTGTTATAGTTAGTGAAAGTCATTGGGTAAAATACAACGGCCGCTGGATTTATGTAAAAGACCATCCAGAGGCAATTGAAATTCACGGATATAAAGAACCTTATATATATTGTATAAATACTAACACAAAAGATATTATCATTAATGGATTAGAATTCTTGGATTGGGATGATTTATATGAAGCTAAATTAGAACGCGTCTTAAAACATATAAAACAAAAACCAACCACTCACAATTATATAGACATTCACAGAAATTTAGATAAGGGATTCAAGTCAGATTTTGTAGTTGAATTAATTGACTCCAATAAATACATCAAAGATATTAAAATTGGCGATATGTTAAAATCTGGAGGTGAAGTTTACGGACTCGTGGAAATTGATGGAAGTGATTTACACATAGCTTTAGGAAATTCCGAAAATTTATACCATTTATTAACCACGACACAATATTTTATTTCCAATGGGCAAATATTCAATGACTATAATTATATTATTGACTCTATTGTTTCTGATGAAAAATAAAAAAGTAAAAAATATTACAAGAAATAAAATAATCTAACAAATATGTATAATATGGATATTTCTATTGGTTCATACAAATGTAGATTGGAGATTGTTTTAATCATTATTTTCTTATTGATGGTATTATTTGGTCACACAATGTGTGCGTGCAGCACTGGTGGATTAATAGAGGGTGCTGAGAATATGAATTTAGAAGATGCGTTGGAGGCAGAAAGAAAGGAAAAAGAACGCTTGGAGAAGGAAAAAATGGATGAAGAAATCAATGTTGATTCTAGTAAAGAAGGATTTGCTAATTACAAGACCAATGCCGGCCCGCAATTTGCGTCAACTAGCAGCAGTTTTTCGTTTTTGAACCCCGATACTTGGTCACAACCGTCTCTAGTTTATACTGCCGGAACTGCTCCCAGTGCTGGAGTAAAATCAATTTGGGACAGAGGCAAGAACCAACAGCCTTTAGCTGAAGGCGAAATGGATGTGTTTGCAAACACCGAATTCAAGCCAGAATGCTGCCCTAATACTTACTCTAATAGTCAAGGATGCGCTTGTATGTCAACAGAACAATATAGCACATTGATTTCACGTGGCGGCAATAATGTGCCTTATTCGGAATATTAAATTCAAACTCAGTTAATTAAGTTTATATATTTTAACTTAATTAATACATATCAGAAAATTATTCATTCATTCTAGTCACATGGCAGAATTTACAATAATATATTGTCATCATATTGCACTCTATTCCGGTCTCAACTTGGTCTTCAATGTATTCGTGATTTTCACATATTTTTTCTCGCTCTATCATTATTTCATCAATGAGTGGTTCTACAATATTTATCACTTCATCTATGGACTTTATATCAAAAACTTCGTTGAAATCCTTATTCGTAGTTTGTTTTTCAACAAAATAATTGTTATCCATATTTAGTTCAATATTTTTGTCAATTTCTGCCTTGAGTTTTCTTACTTGCTTTAATGTATTCAAAAATATACTGGCCGTTGTTTTCATTTTATATAGAATTTCTCTTTCTGCTGCCATTACAATTATAAATTATATTATACTTGTAATAAATATTTATATGGTATTTTTATTTAATTAGTTTTCTTCTACTTTTATTAAGGCTATTTTTATTCACCCTCTTATTCTTTAATTTACCTTTTAAAACCTTCCTAGTACCCTTATTTTTCTTCCTTTTTCCAAACCCAAAATCTTTTGAAATGCTTCGCCCTAATCGTCTTATCACCCTTTGATAATCCTTGGGATTAATATATTTGGTGCCAAAATTGTTACAAGAATAATCAAACAAAAACAAATAATCGTCTTCTGTTAATCCAAACTCTTGAGTTAACCCTTTAATAATATTTTCCAAGGTGAATATTAAACCAGTAATAAATCCTTCTTCATCTTCAACTACCTCTTTATCTATTGTTTCTATATTTTGTATACTAGTGCCTGGTTTAATCCCACAATTGTTATTGTAAATAAAAATACCCCAATTATGCCCTACATTTGTGTGAGTTGGTCTGTCTGTTGTACTATATGTTTTATTTGGAAAATTATGACCAATGCCTATTTTATTGTCACAAATAAAACTATTACGACATACATCAACATCAGTTGGATTGGTAATTTTGAAACGCTCTGTTCTATGACTTGGTCTTATTTCTAAATTATCAAATGCGGTATTTATATAGCCTAAGTAATTATGCGACAACATTTGGTCTGTTGTTTTTATTTTATAGCTAGGTTCTTCATAGTCTGTTTTATCCAGCATGTCAAAATCACCATTACGTCTAAAATAATCAGCCAATATTATATTATCAGAGCCGCCTGCTGCTCCTAATAATGAACTTCCTGGGCTACAACTCAAATAAGTCATTAGTTTGGGCACTGAATGAAATGTCTTTATATTTACCGACGCGTGAGGATTGGCGTTATATGGTTGTGCTGCACGACCATATACACCATGAGTAAAAAAACAGAGGAATAAATATTTTTTTTGTTTTTTTGGTGTTTTTGGCGAATGTAAAGGTGTTTTTGGTGAATGTAAAGGTGTTTTTGGTGAATGTAAAGGTGTTTTTGGTGAATGTAAAGGTGTTTTTGGTGATATTGGACTATGTGGTGTAATTTTCTGACTATTTTCTAATATTTTTTCAACATGTTGTTTAAAACTCATTTGTTATTTCTTCTTATAAATAATATATATATATTATATTATTTTTTCTTCCCTTTTCCTTTTTATTCCACTTTTTCACGAAGCTTTTGCAAAGCTATAGAACAGTTGATTTAAGCATATATAGAATACAACGCGCTACTGATTGCGTCTTTATTTGTCTTGACTAGTTTATCTACTATATCCCGTGTGACTGTAAATGGAAATGCTACTTTAATAGACATATCCTCTTCAAACAAATTAGAACCAGGACGCATGAGACGATATAAATTCAACTTGGTATAAATTATCTCTAAACATCTCTTCATATTACGTACTCCGTCCTCTCTCATACAATAATTATCAATGATGTAATGGAGTGTGGCATCTGGAATGACAATATCCTCCACTGAGAACTTAACTTGCTCTCTTATCTTGGGCAACAAATAACTGTTGGAAATATTTGTCTTTTGCTTCTGATTGTAACCAGCTGTCTTAATTCTATACATTCTGTCCTTCAAAATCGGATTGACCTTGCTCTCGTCATTGTAACTAAATATAAACAGACATTTACTTAAGTCAAAATCAATCTCCGCAAAATACTTGTCGTGAAATTGTGAGTTTTGGGTCGTATCGGTCAAATGTGTCAAGATGCCCGCAATTTCCTCGCCCTTTGGAGTATCACTAATCTTGTCCAGCTCGTCAAAATAGATGACTGGATTCATACACTTACTATCAATCAGAATTTGAACAATCTTGCCCCACATTGAGCCTTCATAAGTATAGCCGTGTCCTTCTAGGAAACTACTGTCGGTAGCGCCACCAAGCGCAATGAACGCAAATGGTCTATTTAAAATCTTACTAATACCTTCCTTGACAAGACTGGTTTTGCCGGTGCCAGGAGGTCCGTGAATAGCAATCGCACTTCCAATTGACTTGGGATTCGTGACGAGTTGACCGAGCATCTGCATGATTTGCATCTTGGCATCATTGAGTCCGTAAACAGCATTATCCAATGTCTTCTGGGCCTCAGACATAAATTCGTGGCACTTGTCAACACCATCTTCAATACAAATAGGCAAGTCTTGAGTTTTTCCAAATGGAATGCGCATAAAGGTGTCAACCCAATTCTTAATCTTGTAGTATTCACCGCTGCCTGGCTCCATATGTCTCAAAGTGCCAATCTTCTTCATTGCGGCACCCTTGAAATTGACAGGAATATCGGATTCCAATAATGTCAGGCGATAGGGTTTCTCAATTCGGGTAACCTTATTGATTTCACGCAGTTCCTTGATTATTTTCTTCTGACTCTCAATATCCATCTTTTCAAAGAATTCAAAATCATTCATTGTATTCTTGTCACGCAAGATGCGTCTGAAAATGCGGTCATTGCGGTCTTTTTCCTTCTTCAACTTTTTCAGTTCCTTTTTCTTACTGACCAACATCTTTTGATTGCACAATTTGATACACTCGGTTACAAGACCAGTATTTTCGCCTTTTTCTTGTAACGTTTTTAAAACTGCTAACAAATCTATTTCTGCCTTTGAATTATTGTTCTTTACAGACTTATCACTAGTAACTAGCTTGACATTTTCTTCAGTTGACTTACTACCTTTTTTCTTTTGAACTGGTTCTAAGATTTCATCTTCTTCATCATCATCGTCAGAATCCTCATCGGAGCTGATAGGGTCGTCTTCGTTTTCAGTTGGCGCATCACTATCATCATCGTCTTCGTCATCTTCATCATCAAAATATGCTTCATATTCCTCTGACAATTCATCTTCTTTGTTGACCTTGTCAGCTCCAATTGAGAGTATAATATTGAAATTCTTTGATTGTTTCTTATTTTTACCTTTCTTCTTTTGAACAACTTCTTCTTCTTCTGAGCTTGCCTCTGAATCATCTTCTAACTCTTCTGATTCAGAAATAGTCTCATAATCGTCCTCTTCTGAGCCTGCGTCTTCTGATTCAGAAATAGTTTCATAATCATCATCTTCTTCAGATTCAGACTCATATACCTTACGTCTCAGTCTACGTGACTTAGACTTACTCTTACTTTTTTTAACAGGTACATAATCAGAATCACTTTCTTCACTTAATTCTTCAGACTCTTCTTCAGATTCTTGTTTTTTCTTAGCATCTTTTTTTAAAGCCTTCTTAAGTTTTTCTCCTGCCTTCACTTTTTCATTGATGTGTTTAGAAGGAAACATCTTGGCCAAAAACTTTCTGTATTCGTGTTGGTCAATATCATCATCTTCACTTTCAGATTCACTATTGTAATTGCTATCATTATCAGATGAATCGCTCTCAATCTGCTTTCTACGTCTATCATCAGCCTTCTTATCCTTTAAAGAAGTCTTGGATTTCATTTTAATTTGGTCTCTTGGCATTTTATAAATTGGGGGTTGTATTACTTTATAAAATAATTTTATATCCTATTTTTTCAAATCAATTTTTTTTCAAAAAAATATTTAAAAAATGTATATAAACATAAAATCTTAAATATAGTTATAATGAACGAAATGGTTACTGTATCCAACTTGTGTCATATTACACCATTATTAGGAATTGCTGGATATTTGGCATATCCCAAAGATTTACGCATTAATCCATCCTTACTATATTGTTTATCTCTCATCCACAATGGATTTTTAATTATGTTTAGTGGTTGGACCTTTGTGTCAATAACACAAATATTATACAATGATGGAATAGTATTCAAATCAAATTATTACTTCCAAAACCCGCATTTTGACACTATAAACTATTTGTTTTACATCTCAAAATATTACGAATTTTTTGATACATTTTTACTATATTTGAATGGCAAAACACCTATATTTCTTCAAAAATATCACCACATAGGAGCAGTATTAAGTTGGCATCTAATGTATATTTACAAGGTTGATATAATATGGATGGCGACCCTATTAAATTCATTTGTACATACAATAATGTATACTTATTATCTAAGTTGTCTCTTAAAAATCCAGCAAGTTCGGTTCTTGAAACAGTACATAACTTCCCTACAACTTTGTCAGTTTTTCTTATTGTATGTAAATTTTTACTTTTACAGACCCCCAATAGAAACTTGGTTTAACTATTATATTATTATATTCTTTGCTACATATGGTGTAGGTATAATTGGATTATTTAGTAAGTTCTATTATGATAGTTATATTCAAGGTCAAATCAAAGATAAATAAAATAAAAATACGTTTAAAACAATATAAAAACACTTTACTTAAAATGAATGGAATAAAATAAAATTGATTTGAAACAATCTAAATATTATTTATAGTATTATAATAAGAATGTCGCAAAGTTCCAGAAACATGAAAAATACTAATTGCTCCAAGATTATCGGCATCCAATTTAGTATATTATCGCCCGAAGAAATTCGGAAAGGCTCTGTAGCCGAAATTACAAGCCGCGATACATATATTAACAATAAGCCAGTAATCAATGGACTGTTTGACCCCAGGATGGGGGTTTTAGAACCCGGATTAATCTGTCCAACGGACGGTTTAGATTATATGCAAACTCCGGGTTACTTTGGACATATTGAATTGGCGCGTCCCGTCTTTTACATTCAATACTTGTCTACAATTCAAAAAATTCTACGCTGTGTTTGCTTCAAGTGTAGTAAACTATTAGTGTCAAAAGAAAAATACAAGCAAGCACTTAAAATGTCAGCTCAGGCCAGATGGAAATATGTCTTTGAATTAAACAAAGACATTAAGCGCTGTGGAGAAGATACTGAAGACGGATGCGGTTGTCTTCAACCAAAGAAAGTCAGAAAAGAAGGGTTTGCTTCTTTGTATGCTGAATGGACGAATAACAGCGAAGAAGGTGACGAGAATATTGTCATTCCTTTGACACCTGAATTGGTCCTCAAGATATTTAAGCGCATTTCTGACGAGGATGTCACATTTATGGGATTTAGTCCTTTGTGGTCTCGTCCGGATTGGATGATTTGTCAGGTTTTAGCTGTGCCTCCGCCTGCCGTAAGACCTTCTGTAAAACACGATGCTCAGCAGCGCTCTGAAGACGATTTGAGTCATATTCTTGTGAATATTATTAAAACGAATAAGACGCTTCAGGACAAGATACAGAATAATGCGCCGGAAAATGTTGTGAATGATTGGACGACTGTGTTACAGTATCACGTTGCCAGTCAGGTTGATAATAAGTTGCCGGGTTCCAACCCTGTTGCTCAGCGTTCTGGCAGACCATTGAAGTCTATTAAGGACAGACTGAATGGCAAGGGTGGCAGAATGAGAGGCAATCTAATGGCAAAACGTGTTGATTTTAGCGCGCGTTCAGTCATCACTGCGGACCCGAATATTTCAATTCGTGAGCTAGGAATTCCTATGAAAATAGCGAAAAATATTACCAAGCCGGTAAGGGTGAATCGTGTGAATAAAGCTTTCTTGACGAAATTGGTGCAGAACGGACCCGATGTGTGGCCCGGTGCTAAGATTTTGGAGAAAAAGAATGGCGAATCTATTACACTGAAATACCTTGATAGAAAGTCAATTGTCTTGGAAGAGGGCGACACTGTCCACCGTCATATGATGGACGGCGATGCCATCCTATTTAACAGACAACCGACTTTACACAGAATGAGTATGATGTGTCATATTGCGCGCATTATGAAGCGCGGAGATACGTTCAGGATGAACGTGGCCGATAAACTGGTGTCGGCAACAGGGGGCGTTAAAAGCGTGCTACCCCCTAGTATCTACCTTTATTAAAGGTAGATGCGAAATACCTTGTTGCGGGAAGTCCCTTAGAGCCTATCTAGTCTAATAAACTAGAGAACCACTACCAAATTTGTATAGGAAACTTTCAAATGGCCGAGATAGAACTCGGGTATGGTAATAATGTGGAGGATTGGGTAATCCGCAGTGTCACTTTCTAAATCCGCTATGATAGGATATGAAAGGCATTCAGAGACTGAACGGGTGTTGGTGAACATTGAAGGATTAACCATCCGGAGTTTGCTTAAGATACAGTCCACCCCCTTGGGAAACCTTGGGGATTATGGTTAGACCAAACCATACAATGCTGACTTCGATAAACTCTCTGTCGAAAACATGAGGCGCTAAAAGCGTGTTACCTCATAGTCAAATGATTCTAATTTAAAAGCACTTAAAAATAAAAATATATAGATATATAAATAATGGAACCATCAAAATATTTAGAACTATCAAAAATAATTATAGACGACCCAACCAAAAGATATTGTGAAATATATAAAATAACAAATAACACTAGTGGTAAGATATACGTAGGACAAGCAGTGTCACATATATTAAACCATAAAAGATATAGACCATACGGACACGAAGGACGATTTAGATGTCATATTTCAGAAGCATTTTCAACAAAGAA
>Ga0114966_10000020_pt1 | contig 146464 bp, 112 predicted proteins | sample M_130207_XF_Meta_FD_87029 | JGI IMG/M metagenome (GOLD analysis project Ga0114966, IMG submission 87029) | Freshwater microbial communities from Lake Montjoie, Canada to study carbon cycling - M_130207_XF_MetaG | ecosystem: Environmental > Aquatic > Freshwater > Lake | place: Lake Montjoie...
GTTGAAGGGATCTCCAATATTATTATCGATAATTTACAGAAAACAGATATATATAAACGTCCGGTCCACTGTAGCGATATAAAGCGCGAGACATTATATGTGAAGGACGATAATAAATGGGAGGTGGAAGGACCAGAACATTCTAAGATGGTGAATGCGGTTCTTGCGGTTGAACACAAGAATGTAGGATTAATGGGTGAATGGGCGAGTATTCACCCAAAATGCATGAACAGTAATACGAAGGATAATGATCAATATTTCAAGTTGTCGAAAATAATAACCGATGGTGCACAGAATGGAAATATTTCAAAGGTAATTCGCCGTGTTGCGAAAAATGTGATTATCGATAAGACAATAATATGAATATATTCGGCGATATTATTATCGTTCAGGCGCTCGTTTATCATGATATAATAAGTATATTATGATATAGTAAATAAGTATTTGAATATAGTAGTATATATGAACGATATGAATATGGGCGTCATGCAAGATTTAGTTGAACGATCAACGAAACCTATACACAGAGATGTAAATCCGGTGATTGAATTAATGGCTAATATGCTGAATTATTTGAATGTATCATTATACGAGGGACAATTTACACTTAATCATGAACAGTCTCGTAGACGATTAAACGAAATTTATGACGCATACGCGACGAATATTGATCCATCTATAAAGGCTCAACCTACTCTATCTGATATTACCGAGTTTTATAGAAATGTAAAAGATCTAAGAAATGTAACAGAAACAGACGATCCAGACTACAATCATTATATGCGTTCATTCTGTCGCCATATTCGCAGTTATAATATATAACCTCCCTCGTAAATCAATAATTTAGCTTACTAATTTATTGATTAAAAAAAATTGAAATGAATGAAAATTACATAGACGTATTGTATTATAGTGTTCGTAATTAGAATACTTATTATAGAATGTTGAGTGTTACTAGAGATATACAGCAGCTATCAATCCAAAATATTGATACCAATTTTGCAGGTCGTGTGGGGACAGTTGATTATGATGAGTCGAAAATGTTCCATATTCATCGAAAGAATCGAGCGTTTGTATGGACACATAAGATGTGCGAGGATTTGTTGGATTCGATCTTACGATCTTATGACGTTACGTCAATATTGTGTTCAACAAAGACAGTCGGTGATAGAGAAATGCAGTATATATTGGACGGTGGAAACCGAATCACCGCCATTAGAAAAATATTAAGGAATGACATTCGGGAAATAACTCAGGACGAACGTATCAAGATCTTACGGTATAAATTTAGTGTAGTGTTTCTTTCGAATATGACCGAGAAAGACGAGAGAGAATCGTTTCGACGTGCAGCAAGAGGTATAAAGCCTACCGATGGGCAATTGTATAAGATGTCAGAGACTGATTCGCTTCTTGTTAAAACAGCTGTGATGATTCTAGATGACAGAACGTTCCCACATCGTGCTTTGATGACTAAGGTGATGTTTGATACGACTCCGACTGAAAATGGTGAATCGCGCGATAAAAAGGCGCAGGCGAATCTTGCAAATGTAGTTTCGCTAATATCGGGCATCGAGAATGGCGCCGATTTCATTACTAAAAGCTTCGACCGTCAACATCGTTGGGTTGATGATGCTGTTTATACGATTGACAGAGATATCCTCTTTCGAAAGATTCATGATATCCTTTCGATCTTCAAAGAAGCCGATGAGCGTGTCACCACTCTACAAACCGTGAATTTTAAGGCTCTGAAAAAAGCAGAGATTATGATTTGTCTGGATCGAGCGGGTGTTCAATATTTCAAAAATCAAGTCAAGGAATTATTGATTGAACGAGCGAAATCATCTCCGACTGCGATGAATGAGTTGGTTGCGTTTGCCAACACGGCTGGAATTGTCTTTAAAGATCCGAATGCGCATATAAAGAAAGGACGTTTGAATTCAGGTAATTTGATGGGTATAATGGTATATGATTATCTTATGATGCCATATGCGGAGATGAAAGCCAAATGGATTCGATTTGTAAGAATCCACGATGAAAACCCCAAATACTTTAAGGAGACTATTCTTACACTATCTGGTGCGCAAAACACGACTGCAAACACTTTGGCTAAGAAAAGCAAGCGTATCGCGATTTATTTGGCAGAAGACCGAATTGCTACGGAACAAGAATTGGCTAATGTAACGCATCCAAGAAATGATTCATCTGAAGAGGCCGATTCGCTCGATGATGAGGATCGAGATGAAGAATCGGATATGGCGGAAGATGATGTCGACGAGAATGATGAATAACTGGAAATGTCTATATTAAAGTATCTTCGATAAATGAATGAAGTGCGTTAATTTTTTCTTTCGATAATACGTCTGGCATTATCTAAGATTTCCACCGGATAGTCAAGATCATGAAGCACCTTTAATCCACCTTTGATTGTTGAAATTCCATCTGCGATTTTATAAAGATACAATCCGTCAGATGCAGTAGACATATGAAGGTTCATTATTCTCTCATGTTTTGCGAGAAGTTCGCATAATTCAATATAATGTGTTGTGAGAATCAAATCTACATTCGGTTTTTTCGATATAAAATCAATATAACCATAAGCTGATGCGATTGCTTCATACGGATTTGTACCAGAATACAATTCATCGAATATGCAAAAATGACGATCAGTCGGGTGTTCAAGCATACAAGTCAGTATCTCTTTACATCTACGCGACTCCGCCTGAAACAAGCTATCCCGACCAGACGTGTCTGGAATATTAAGGTAGCAGTGTAAATATTCGTAAGGGTTAATTTGCGCGGTTTTATAGAATCCGAAACCGATTTGTTGTGATAAAATAATATTGAATAATGTTGCCTTAATGATTGTTGTTTTTCCTGCAGCATTTGGACCTGTGATAATGAGTTGCTTATTAAGTGTAATATCGTTTGGTACCGGCTGTGATGAAGTGGTACTTGATGTTAATGGTGCATATAATTGTGAGGTTAGCTTGGTAGCTGATTTTGTATCATTCGTAATATTAATGTGTGTTGGTTTTATGTTCAATGACGCGGCAGCGAGTTCGGTCTCTGCTTCTTTTTCAGGTTCGGTTGCATGTTCGGTTTCATGTTCGGTTTCAGTTTCCGCATCTGAATTATCATCATTATCTGAGTTGGATTTATCTGTAGTACCCACGCCATTTTTACTAGGTGAATACGGAGGAGGGGGGAGGAGGTCACTTTCTTGTGTTTCTGTTACTGCGGCGGTTGCGGTTTCTGTAATCTTGTCGGTTTTAACATATTTACATTCATTCAAACTTCCACCGATTACTAGTGTTCTGCAAGCAGACAAATGTTCGATATATGCATTAAAACCAAAACTATATTCAAGAAGCTCGTTCAAATCGGTTTGCGAAAAAAGCGCATAATAATTTTTCATAACAAAGCCGATTTGTAAGAATTTTGAAATAGAAGGTGAAAATGGAGTAATATCAGAAAGCGCACGAGTAAATTCAGTTAGTAGAGTATAACGATCTACGAGTTCATTCTTAAAACTGTCATATGTAGTCAAATGATATGTTTGGATCAACTGTATCATATAGGACATATTTACACCAGTTACGGTTAAAAATCCGTTAATTGTATTTAGATGAGTATGGACCAATTTAATATTGTTGTAGAATCGTACACAAGCCATCATATTTTGGTAAATCTGAATAAAATAAAAAACGATCGACATTAAAATGTACATTTTTTGTTCGACTGATACCGTATCAAAATTAGTAAAAAATTTGCCGATAGAATGTTCCGCAATAATTGTTTTAAGTATTCCGATATAGTCATTTACTGTGATTTGTGTTCCGCGCATCATCAAAATAATAAATGGAACTATGATTACTATAATTGGAGTTAATAGTGTGATGACAGGTGATGAAATGTTATACACGGTGAGGAACTGTAAAAATGGTGATGACTGGTTAAGTTTTGATAAAATTGGGGTTTCGACATAGCTGAATTTTTCTTTAAAATCGTGCAGTTTTCCACTTCCGCGAAATGATTTCCATGTATCTTTCATGGTAGAAAATGCTTCTTCATGCGTTTGTTGTGTAGTGTTTTGTATAACTGCGCGAGTTAGTATTTCATTATCATACACTTTTAATAACTGTTGTGTCTGAGTTAGATAATCGATGTCGGTCGAGTAATATTTACTCCAGATGGGCAAATATTCGTTACCGTAAACAGACGTTGGATTGAAAACGTAATGATATAATCCCTTAATTTCAGTATCCCCGATAGTTCCTGATTCTGATTTGGAATTAGGATCTACTAGTAGTTTAGGTTTGGTAGATATCATTTCAAGATCTTCAATAATAGATGTTGGTAATTCATGTAGTTTTAATGAATCGATATAGGTTATTGGGTGTTTAAATACACTAACTGCTGATGGTTGTGGTTGCGCTGATATTGGCGCCACTATTTCTGAAGTAGGTTTACTTATAGTATGCAGCGATGCCGCTCCGCAAATAGAAGCGTCACATACACTATTGATAGTATCTGACGAATTTGAAAGTATATCTGTTATTCCTAAATGCGCCATCAATACCGTTTTTAATTCACCGGGTTCTTTTGGTAATGTCTGTATTGTTTCGCGAACATCTGTAAATATGGAGCAAATATCAAAAGAACAAGCCATAATTAATTAAAAAGAATCTAATGTATAAGATGAAATAATTATTTCATTTTAAACTAATTCATTTGCGTAATGTACCGCGTCTGTTTTGTCTTTTATTGGTCTTACATCTTCTTCCGCCAGTTGGAGGAGGATTTCCGTCCTTATTTTTGCGTGAAAAGTGTTTTTTCCACCATGATGGACTCTTAGATGTAGACCTAGATCCTTGAGATTTTTTACCACACCATGGCCAGCAGCCTCTTTTAGGAGATGGTGATCTACTTCGGGCCGAAGCTGGTGCTGCTACAGCCATAGCCACTTCTAGAGGAACAACTGGTTTTGGATTTGAAGCCGCAGAAGATTTCGGAGACACTCGTCGTATAGGAGCTACTCCAGCACCTGAATCTGAATCTTCGAGAGAAGCAGCAGAACTCGACCTATTTGCGGATTTTTTTGCAGCAGCACGTTCTTCTGCTTTACATCTAGAGCACTGCTCGGGGTGGCGGCAGTCTGAACAACCAAGTTTGGTTCGTTGTTGATGTACTACAGCACCGGCACCAGCACCAGAATCATCACCATCATCATCATCAGAATCATCTACAACAACAGCAGCGGAGGCGTCGTGATGTCCAGCATCGCGATGAAGAATTCTTAATTTCTTTAAACTTGCACGCAACATCCTACCAGTCATATTTTTTATTCCAGTTATTTCAGTCCTATGTTTTTTTAACCTACGCGTTGCTTCTAGAATTCTGATTAATTCACTTTTTTTCCCTTTTTTCATATTCTCAGGTAACCGAGACACTTCAGCAGTCAGGGAACTTATTCTTTCTTCATTTTCATTAATTTGTTCAGTAAGTTCAGAAATTCTACTTTTAGTATTAATATATGACGTGCGTAATCGCGCAACCGATGCTTTTAATTCATCGATATTTTTATCTTCTCTACTCTTTGACATAATAAAAAATAATTCTATAAATATTACAAATATTATAATTGGTATCTATGTATTTCTAAATGTCTTGTATAAAAATACAAGACATTTAACTAGTCGTTATAAATTATTTACGCGATGCGCAGCGTTTCTTATATGTATTACTAGTTTTAAGTTTTCTGGTTTTAGACTTTCTTCCGCCGGTTGGAGGAGGATTTCCGTCCTTATTTTTGCGTGAAAAGCATTTTTTCCACCATGGTGGACTCTTAGATCTAGACCTAGACCCTTCAGGTTTTTTACGAGACCATGGCCAGCAGCCTCTTTTAGGCGATGGTGAACGACGTTGAGCTGAAGCTGGTACTGCTACAGCCATAGCTCCTGCAGGAACAGCTGGACCAGCAGCACAGGCATCACGAGAAGAAGATCGAGGAGACGCTCGTCTAGAACCTACTCCAGCACCAGAGTCATCATCAGAATCATCGTCGTCGGAAGGAGCAGCAGCAGCAGCAGCCTGTCCGGCAGCAGCATCTAATCTTAATGTCCTTAAAGCTGCATATAACAGCCGTCTTACATTTTTTTGTTTTCCGGTTTCTTGAGCTAAAATCACTTCTAACTGTGGCACTCTTTGTTCAAGTCTTTCTAGTTCACTCGTTTTGGCCGTTTTTCTACTCTTAGGTAACGTAGGTAATTCACTCCTAATATCAGTAATTTTTTGTTTCTTGTCATTAATTTCCGCTGTAACTTCCGCAATTCTACGTTTATTATTGTCGTATACGTGTTTTAATTCTCGAGCAGAATTTTTTAAATCGTGCAGCTGTTCGTCTCGACTTTTTGACATAATAAAATGTAATGCTATAAATAATATACATATTATAAATATATCGGTTGCTGCCTCCTAAATGCCTTTCATAAAATTAGAAGGCGTATAAGTTATCGCGTAATAACTTTTAATGAAATGGGCTTTTAAACGAGTAAAATAATCTAATGTATAAATTATTTATGCGATGAACTGCGTTTATTATATCTAATCTTGGTTTTAAGTTTTCTGGTTTTATATTTTCTTCCACCATGATGTGATGGTTCCTGCTTTTTAACGGATTTTCTTGAAAATGGCCACCAACCTTTATGTTCGGGAGATTGAGAACGAGCGAGTGACGATTTTGCCGCAGACGCAGCCGCTTTTGCTTCTCTATCGGCTTGTGCTGCTGTTTCTTTTGCGATTACTACCGCTATACGCAAGGATCTTTTTATACGATCAGTTTCTTTGCAATCGTCACACTGTCGGGGGTTTCTTATGCAATCTAAACAACGATTAGAAGAATCCGTTTCTTTGAAAACTCCAGCATCAGAATCGTCATCACGGGCAGCAGCAGAACCATTATATTTTTTTAATTTTTTCTCTTGATTAAAAAACGTTGTCTTCACACTTTGTTTATTTATTAATGTTGAAACTATATTATCTGTTAATGATTGTACCCTTCCTGCAAGCATTTGTAGTATGACGAATCTATTTGTTTTACTGGATTCACGTGTTGTTTTAATTTCTTGGATTATCTCGTTAAGTATTTCTTCTTGTTGATTCAGGTAATCGTTAATACGATCTAAATTTAATTTTAAAATTTTAACACTCTCTTTCAATTCACTAATAATATCTCCTTCGCCCTCTTCGACAATAGGTAGTTTTGTCTGAATTGATTTTCGGGACATAATTTATTATATAATAAAAAACTGTTATCTTTTATTATATATATATATAATTATATAATTGTAGATTATAAACCAAACTAATATTAAATTCCTTAAATTCCTTCCATAAAATTAGAAGGCAGTTCAGTAATCGTTGTCGCATAGTAACTTTCGATTTCCTTTTTAATACGCATATCTCTCCTTGTTACAAAATTGATACCGACACCCTTTCGACCCCAACGCCCAGATCGACCAATCCTGTGCAAATAAATATGCACGTCCTGCGGCATATCAAAATTAATTACAGTAGACACTTGCTGAATATCAATACCGCGCGCGGTTACATTCGATGAAATCAAAACGCGATGATGGCCTACCTTGAATTCAGTATATGCCTTGTCTCGATCCGCCTTGTCCATGCCGCTATGAATACAGCAAACAGGAAATCCGTCAAACAACATGGCCTCGTGTAAATCTGCAACGCGCTTCGTTGAATTACAGAAAATAATACACTGTGAAACAGAAATCGACTTAAACAAATCCTTCAAAGTTAGATATTTCTGAACATCATCGTCCAGCGCAACATAATGCTGTTGGATACCTTCAAGTGTCAACTGATCGGCCTTTACCTGAATATTCACCGGATTACGCATGAACTTCTCAGTCAACGAATACAACTCCGGAGGCATAGTTGCACTAAATAAAGCAACCTGAATGTCAGTTGACATATATTGAAAAATATTGTAGATCTGCTCATTAAATCCGGCAGAAAGCATCTCATCAGCCTCATCAAGAATCAACATCTGAACACTCGACCCCTGAATATGGTTTCTCCGGATCATATCAAACACACGTCCAGGGCAACCAACGATGATATGTGGAACATTCTTACGCAATTCAGACGCATCGTCCGTAGTTGACGTGCCTCCAACAAGCAATCGCAAAACAAGTCCTGACATCATCGATCCAATACTTGAAATTACGTCATAAATCTGCTTGGCAAGCTCGCGCGTTGGAGCCAATATAAGAATCTGAGTCGTCTTCTTTTCGACATTTACACCTTGAAGAGCTGCTACAGTAAATGCACCGGTCTTACCTGTTCCGGATTGAGCCTGTGCAATAACGTCTCGCTTTTGGATAATCGACAAAATAGATTTTTGCTGGATATTACTCGGTTTTTCAAAACCGTATGCATAAATACCTCGGAGCAGATCCGGTGAAATTTCGTCTACGTCCTCCCAATTCTTGAATTCAGGAATAGAAGCATACTCGGAAACCGAGTCGGAAACCGACTCGGAGGCGATGGTATCGGTTTCTACATGACTCGTAGTCGACGGAAACGTCGGAAGACTATAGTCTTCATCATAATTATCGGTTGTTGATGGTGTTGACATTTTAGTCGTAAATAAAGTAAAGTTAAAATAATATACGGGTATGTCTAATAATAATATCATGTTATATTTAAGTCGATTTGATCATGAGTTAACTTTAAATATTCAAACATTCGACGGTCGGTTTGATATGCGCCCCATTTTGTAGCTTTTATGATTTTAGAAAAACTGGGCGATTTTAAAATACGTATTATCGTTTCCCCCTGCGCCACCGACGCCACCGGCAATCCGAATGAAAATTGACCCATTCCGTATTCTCCTGATATATCCAGATAAGGGTACAGTTTTTCGTTAAAATTCAGTATTACTTTCGGAACCCCAAAATGACCGCGATTATTCGTATTCGAATACCATATTCCAAGACCTCGTTTCGTCATGGTATGAACAACCGGATAAATAAATTCGCCGGCAACAAATGTGGGCGACATATTTTTTGTATCGCTTCCGTACGCCATTCGATCATAAATTACGCGAGTTGGATCAGGTTTGGTATCAAGAATACATTTAATGGCGTCAAATTCTCCATTTGGTAGAAATGGCCAATCTCTCGGTTGAATGTTATTATAGGTGACAAGATCATCGGAAATAAATGTGCAACGATCTGCTGCGTGGGGTGATGATGATAATGCGAGGGTATTATTATTATGCGTACATTTTATTACAAAAAGGTCCATGTGTTGTTGAACTTGCATTTGTGTTATTGCAGTTTTTTTGTTGATATTGTGAATAAATAGGAGTGAGTTATTTCCGGTAGTCATTAACGGCCATAGTTGATGATATGGTTTTCGCCAACCAGGCGGAGTGATAAAGCATAGAAATCTCTCGAACATACTACCTTTACCGTTATTTTTTTGTAGAATATCGAGAGATGAACGAATAAATTTGTCCCAGAGTATCTGACCGCCCTTGCTGCTTATTCGTGCATGATCTCTCGGCGTTTGAAATGGCGGATTCCCTATAATAATATCTATACCTATCTTATTCTGAAATAACTCAACCGATATTTCGTATGATAAAAAATCCGCACATATAATATTTGCATCATCTCCGAATAAATCTCTCGAAACATCGATATTATCTTGATTTATTTCTACCATATAGAGCATATTTTTTATGATATGGTTATGTCGAAGGTGTCGATTCGGAAACTCGGTAGCAAGTCCATTCATTAACCTGCAATATATGACGACACAAAAATGCCCGATTCCACTAGAAGGTTCAAGCCAGCGGAGAGAACAATCGCTCCACACATATGATGGAAGTTGATCTAAAACTTCGTTGATATATGTGAGAGGTGTAAATACTTCGCCATATTTATTCTTTTCAGATAGACGTATCGAGAGATTATCTAGTATATGACGAGAGATTTTATCAGGGTCGTTGGATAGTTCGAAAATACACGAAGTAATATCCATTTTAGAAGAGATATATTATTAATATGTTTTACCTGGAATCCTGTTTGATATTTTGATATTTTGATATATATGTATTACATTACATTTAAAAATAGTGAAAGTGAACGATATATAGAATGTTATATAATTCATTACTAAAATTATATTATTAGATTGATTACATGTATAAAAATTGATATAAAACTTATATATGTAATATTATAGGCAACTTGTGAATTTGTATTTGCATACTATAAATGGCTGCTATTACGCATCGTTATGACCTGCCCGATTATGCGGCGTTTATGAATATGGGATTTGAGTTTAAATTGCCAGACGAAGTATTGAAATCTGTCTCCGATTTGGCGGAGTTGGTTGGTGCGCCGACATATGTGAAAACCCCAGTATTTCCTGTGAGAAATGGTTCAAGTAATAGTGGAACGTGTGATTGGAGTGATATATCAAGTCAATCTTCGGGTATTGCATATCATGTTGCAGGCAGCAGCGCTAATTCATTTCAAAGTCACATGGGTGGTGGTGGCGGCGGCGGAGGAACTGCAAGCGAACAGTCTGCGATTTTATCGTCGTTTTCTACGGTGAGACAGAGCGGTTCGAAGATGCAATCAAAGCCACAGCAAATTCCAAATAGTGAATGGGACAATATTCTAGCATTTCAGAAAACAGAACTACAAAAGAAGGAAGGTATTGAGGCTCGTATGGATACGATAAGGTCATATTTGAACAAGCTTACGGACAAGACGTATGATGTTATGTTGGATAATTTGAAAAAGGAATTAATTGAGATATTTAAGACTACAGGTGATGCAGGAGATGCATCGACCCCGGAAGGAGATGCGCCAGATGAGCTTAATTCAGTTGCAATTATGAATCGTGTGGCGTTGTCTATATTTAATACAGCCAGTTCGAATGCATTCTTCTCGGCGATTTATGCGAGATTGTTCAAAGATTTGATGGGTTGTTATAGTGTATTTCGCGATGTCTTTGATAAGAATTTGACGTCATTTATGAATTTATTCGACACAATTGAATATTGTGACCCGAAGAAGAATTATGATAAGTTTTGTGATATTAACAAGGCGAATGAGAAGCGAAAGGCGATGTCGTTATTTATTGTGAATTTGATGAAGATTGGTATTGTTGATAAGATGCATGTGCTTATGATAATGAAGCAGTTGCAAGAATTATTGTATTCTAACCTTCGCCAGGAAGGTAAGACAAATGAAGTGGACGAACTCTCTGAGAATCTCTTTATTATTGTTAAGAATTGTCATGTAGATATGAAAAACCCTAAGAATGAGTCTGAAGTAGTTGAAACTTTTAGTCGTCGCGTGGATCAAATTTTGGAGGTTTCAAAGTTGAAATTAAAGTCCAAACCGAGTATTACAAATAAGACGATCTTTAAGCATTTAGATATGATGGACGAAATTTCCGGAAAATCAAAGAAATAGAAAATAAATATATTATGATTTAGGCAGAATAATGTGTATATACATGCAAAATAAGACGTTGTATGTATATAAACCGATTTTTTTATCGAGAATTATAGAAACGAGAAAATGTTTGCATTCGAGTATAATGACAATCATTCTAAGCACGATATAAATAGAGACGATGTAATGGAATGTAATGATATTAACGATGATGCATTAATGATTGTAATTGATATCAAAAATCCTCATCGTGATCGCATAATAAGTAGCGAATGTGACGATATGTTGCGCGATCTATACGACGATATTCAAGAGATAACGGTGAATTGTAATAGTGATGACGTTGAAAGTGACAATAATAGTAATAATAGTAATGTTATGACGGACTCGTTTAATCAATCACAATATGAAGATCATATGGAATATCATTCTATAAAAAGTGCGATGAAAACGGATTATGAGTGGAATTATACGATGCCGATTCTAACCCATATTTGCGGGTATTATGGATTAAAAAAGCGCGGAAGTAAAACTGATATTATTAATAGTATTGTTGATTTTGAAATTAAACCTGATAATTTCGAAACGGTAGATCACCGTAAAAAGATATTCGAGTTTATGCGGCTTATAAAGGAAAATGACTATATGAAGAAGTTTATTATTTTTCCTTAATTTTAGTTAGAACGTTCCGAATAAGTCCGATTAGATATATACCATTTACATGTATATTTTCTTTTGAAATCGGGTTTCTATCGCGAAAACGTCCGGTATATTTGTCTGGTGTTATTTCATAATATTTTTTACCCATTAAACCACATAAATTATGAAAATCAGCCTTATGATAATGGCTGTGAATAAGTGAGCCATTACATTTTGTATCGAACGATATTTCTTGGTTAAAATGTGCATCGCAAACAGGGTCACAGAACCAATATTTTCGAAAATTTATTTCGATAAGCGGTGTTGAAATTGGTGTAAATATAATATTTGTGCATGCTGCGCCGTGCATGGAAATGAACACGGCCGCATTTGAACATATTTCATATTGTTCTTCCGGGTTCATGTCATCGAAACAACAATAACGAACGGGAATTTCAAAATTATATTTAGTTAAGAAATAATGTATAGGTTCTCCAGTAGATGTATCATACACGTATCGATTATTTTCGTGGCGTTGATTTATTAATATATATTTTCCTTGATTTTGTGGTATAATATTTTTAAGCATGGTTAATAACGTCGTTGAAACTTCATTTTTTACATAATGTATATGATCAAATGGTTGTCTTTTCGGATAACTATATACAAATAATTCATTCGTATATTTTATTTCGCTCTTAAAAATCCGCTCAATAACAAAACGGCGCCACTTTTGACATGGATTATTAATATCAATCGAATTATGTAAATTATTATAAATGTACACTTCTCTAATCGTTTCATCATAATACATCATTAAATCATACAAAATATGAAATATGTTATTGTCGGGCATTCTAGATACTAGAATACTACCGCTATTGGCTTGATTGTCCATAGTAATAATAATAGTACCTTTCTATTATTACCAAATTTATAGTTTATATTATATTGCATATGAAATAAATATAATTGTTGCATAGCAATAATCACACCTTAAATATTACATAAACAAATTATTATATTTAAAATATATCTATTCTAATCTAAAGATAATATGAATAATGGTAAAATGAAATACGTCGTGTCATTCACAACAAGTCCAACACGAATAAGTAAATGTCGCCAGATGATAACCGGTATAGTTGATCAAACACGCAAAGCAGACTTATTTCTATTGAATATTCCGCGTGTGTTCGAGAGAACAGGTCAGGAATATGATATACCTAATTTTGTATCAAAAAGGGTAGTTATAAACGAAGTAGAAAAGGATTATGGTCCAGGTACAAAAATAATACCGACAATTCGTTATCTCAAAGAACATGGCTACGACCCGATGAAAACGAGAATAATTTATTTAGATGATGATATCTTTTACATGTCAAAAATGATCGAAACATATGAAAAAGTTATTCCGGATAGAGATAATAATGTATGGACTGCCACAGGGTTTGATTTTGTAAATATTCAATTGAACGGAAAACGACAGCATAAAGACACCGCAACTATTGCAGAAGGATATGGATCTGTTTGTGTGAAAATGTCGATATTTGAAGATGATTTTATTGATTATATTGAGCGATATAATCATGATAAGGATTGTCGTTTATCCGACGACATTATATTGAGTAACTACTATCATAAGAAAAATATCGGAATTTTTATAGTGAATATTCCAAACAGTCACTCTATCCACGATATGTGGAAAAACAATAATATATTGGACTACGGAAATAAAGAGGACGCATTACATAATGGAGCAAGTGGATCATCATTAAATAACGTAGATCGTTATAAGAAGGTGATTACCAAATTAAATAAAGGAAAGGAACGTCACTTTAATATGTCATTTATTCAAGATAATGCGATTATTTATAGGTAATCAATCAATCGTAAAATAATAATAATAATAATATTATTTCTATTATAATATTATTTATAATATAATATACAATGGTGAAATCAAAAATTAACGAGAATATAAATTATCACGAGTATTCGCATTTAGAAAAAGAAGATTTTAATTACAATACCCCGTTGTATAATTTAAAAATATTGGGTATAACGGTAATTATTGGTGTTGGGCAATTAAATTATAGATATTCAAAGAGATATGGGGTAGTTTATGTACCGATGTATCTATTTAATGCAAATTATGAGTTTATAAAGCAAATCGGATTATACGAAATGTCGACGAATGAAATAAAAATGGATCAATCCGGCGATATCGAAATAAATAAGTTAAAACCATTATTATATTCAACTTTTGTAAATACGACATTATTACGTCAATCGCTTGTCAATACAGATAAATCATCTGCCGATAAAGACCGTGAAAATAAAGATGCAATAACCTCCGCCACCGAAATTAAAAAGAAACAGGAAATAGATAAAAATACGGTAGTCGAAATAAAGAAATCCCTCGGAAAATCGACAACTATTATTACCGGTAATGAAGCAGATGATAGTGATGATGACGATCTATCTAGTGGTACCGGTACAGGTCCTTTATATGGCGTTGATGCAAAACAAGCACACATGTTATCGGGTGCAACGATATTACCACTTCAAACAAAAGACCAGTCTGAACTAGAGCGTAAACAATACAAATATAATTTAAAGGATTTATGGATACAAAGATTCTTGAGAAACAAATATTTTAATTTTATAGATAACGAAGGCGGAAGTGATAGTTTATTTGCGGTAATTCGCGATGCATTATTGACGCAAGGTCGCGCAACAACTATAAACGAATTAAGAAAACAATTATCTCAGGAAGTTACAGATGAAACTTTCAAGATATATAGAGAGAAATATGCGATGTATCATGGAATAATAAAGACGCAAAACGGCGAATCAAAGAATAAAATAGAACAATATAATGATTATAAACGTCGTATATCGTCGACACACGACCGCGCTCAACAACAACTAATGATCGCTGGAGCTAAAAAATTGGCAATCGAACACAATATGAAAATTGACGAAATAAAGTATACAAAAATATTATCGTCACAATATGATTATATGAAAGAAGTCAGAAATACTGAACACCTCAAAGAGCGGATTCAGACATCTCTTTATTGGCCAGATAATTGGGCGATTTCAACGCTTGAACGTATATTGAATATGAAGTTTATATTTTTTTCATCGACATCATTTGATGCAGGCGATATTGAAAATGTAATGGAATGTGGTGGAGTTGATATGATTGATCCTTTGATATTGAAAAAAGCTGTTTTCGAACCAACCGCATATATTATAATAGACAAGGGAATGATTACACCGATTTCATCATCTAAAACACACAGTTTGTCTGCGGCAACTACTACAAATAAACATATGTACCGGTTAATAACATATAAAACGCACGGGATTTTCGCATTTTCAGAGGTACCTTATGATATTAAGCTACTAATTACGACAAAATGTCTCGAATCGCAATCAGGTTCATTTTGTATGATTCCACAGTTTAAATTATTTCAAAAGGAACTTGGAATACGTATTGACAATAATGGTATGGGTCATCAATCGATTGATGATATAATGGAGGAGATTCATATGGATTCATATGGAAATGGTACAAAATCGCGCGCAGGTCATCATTTATATTCGCCAGATATAGTGTTTCAGTTTTATAACAAATCGAATCCAAATGCATTACCTGGAATGGGTTCAGGAGAAAAAATACCAGAAGAAGATAAAATACACTTTCAGAAGCTAGCATCATTTGATAATTGGCGCCGCAAATTATCGAATTTTTGGCAAGAACCATTTATGCATGATAAGCATATGTGGCAGAGTGTTGAACATTATTATCAAGGTAGTAAATTTAAAAACAATAACCGCGAATTTTACCTCAAATTTTCGCTTGATTCGCGGTCTGAATTATCTAGTGATCCCCTCATCGCAAAGGCTGCTGGGAGTAAAAGTGGTAAAATGAATAGCGCTTTTATTAGACCATCAAATATTACGGTAGATCCTGATTTTTTTAGTCATGGTCGCGGTGAACGAGAGATGTCCGATGCAATATATGCTAAATTTTCGCAGAATAAAAACCTGAAGGACATGTTGTTGGCAACCCGAAATGCAAAGCTTGTACAATATCTTCGCGGTACCCAATCAAAAGTGTTTCATAATTTAATGCAAGTTCGGCATAAATTACGCACGAACACAAAATAATGAGAAGACCGTAATCACAAATACTTCACGTACCGTGATATCTATTTAACGTCACATACACTAAGATATGACGTAAATCCGCCTTGTAGGCATGCAAAAATAAACATGATTATTATAATACGCTCCCAGTCGATAGAAGATGGTATAGACAATTCTATGTTATGATATGATATGTCATGATTTTTACCAATATTATAATGAATTAAATTTTCAATAATATTTAACACTATAAAAATTAAAAATGAAAATATAAATATATGAAAACTACCCTTTTTGAAGTATTTTTTATATATTAAGTGAAACATTATTGTAGTTTATTATTATATACGTAATATAAAAATGTACGGTGGTAATAGAATCAACCAACCACCTTGGATTGAAGACAACGTAAAAAAAGACACTAATATTATTAGGCAAACTATTTCAAAATATAGTCAAGAATATGAGCATATTCGTGCGAGATTTGAAAGTGAAAATCCAGTATTGCGAGAGAATAAAAGCGAGTCAACCGAGTTCTTTTCGGAATTCTTTAAAATGATAACAGAGAACGAATTGGACGTATACAATCATATTACGATGACTAAATGGAATGATAGATATAATACCAAAAAACAAACTTCAGGTGGATCAGGGGTTGGCGTTAAAACCAACTTTACATCGGAAGACAATTATATAGAAAATATAAATTTCAAAATCGAGAGAATTAAAAGCGCTGGCGATTTACCAAGACCATCTATATTAGAATCCATTCGATATCAGTATGATAGTGGCGGTGTAAATAAAAATACAAATGATACAAGTGGCCCTTATAAATTTATGCCAAAACCAATTTATACGTATATTCGAGAAAAAGCCGAATGGTGGCTTCAATTCAAATATCGTGTGAATGATCGAGACATAACTCTACATTTTATTACATTTCCAGAATCTAGAATCACCGTATGCGATAGACCTAATACCGGCGGGAGCAGCAGCAGTAACGCACACCAGAATCATATGTGTGCACAAGAGATCGCAATATATCAGACATATGCATATAAAGTATTTTTGTGGCTTACTATTGTTTCAAAAATGGCAGATAGTGAATGTTCTGGTCAGTCACTAAATATATATTTTTACATGACGCCATTTAAGAAGAATATTCCGTCTGCTACACCAACAACACGCGAAGGCGACACACTTTCCGCTATACATGTAAATACAGGTGTTACTCGAAACTGCCAAGAAAATGGCGAAATTATTATATATCGTTTCGAAGAATGGTTCAAGGTATTAATTCATGAAACGATGCACAATTTTAATATGGATTTTATCGAATCGGGTCTTTCACAAATGAATAATCGACTGCGTGAAGCCTTTTTCATTCCAGCTGGCGATGTTCTTGTTTTCGAGACATATACAGAAGCATGGGCGCGTATTATATATACGATGTTTGAATGTTATTTTGATCCAGCTGTTCGTAATCAAAGAACATTTATTCATAATGTTCGAGAGAAATTGGAACAAAATGCATTATTTTCAACACTACAATTAACAAAAGTATTAGAACTGATGGATCTTAAATACGCGAATATAACAATACAATCAAAGGAAAATCAGATATTATGCCGAGCGCATTACAAGGAAGAATCAAACATATATGCATATTATATTTTAGGCGGTATATTGTCTGTATATGCACTACCATTTATATCATGGTGTATGCATAATAACAAGCACAACTCATCGAGTATAAAGAATAAATATAGGCGCAATCATATTATCGACTCGATCCGATTTTTGAATAATAGCGATTCTTCGTTAATTAGATTGGCCGACTTTTTGAAGGAGTGTTCGAGAGATTCAAGATTGTTAAGCATGGTTGCATTTTGTGAGAAAAAATTAAACAATATTATATCGTCGTCGAATGGGCGGACAAACATAGATGATACGCGTGTTATCACAACATTACGAATGACTATTTAAACACTAATAAATGATGAAAATTGATATTAAAAACAATATTATATCTTATTATAATATCGCATTCTATTGTTGTTGTTGTTGTGAAATGACTGGTTCGAGTTATAATTTGAGAAATAGGAATACCAAGACAAACGGTGATTCGCATGTGTATGTTGCGACTGGACAATTGGTGTCTTTGAATATTGAATGTCCTAAACAAAAGGAGACGCCTATTCCTGTGTCGCCATCGATGCCAGCACTTATTCCCGCATCTTCTTTGAAGAGCAATTCTGGCGTAGCATCACTTCCGTGTTTTGATGATGTTTGTGAGCCCCGAACGATATTCAATAATAACACTAATACTAAAAATGTAACAAGTGAAAAGTCGAGATCCCTAGTGTCAGATGCTGCGCATAACGACGAACAGACGATGTTGTGGCAAAATATCGCAAAGCTTTTTGTGAAAAGCGAACACAACGAGTGCGAAATTACAGACATGCGTGGTGATTATGCTCAATCTATTAAAGAGTTGAAGGAGTTCACCGTTGAATTGTATGCTCGTCTACAGAGTTGCAATGGTGATGTTGCTGGCGTAAAACAAAATACAAAGAATAAGTTGAAGTCATTTAAGCGGATGTTTCAAAGAAAAATCAAAAAGGTGAAGCAGACTGCAGCATCTGCGGCAAATGATGCGGATATGGAGGTATTCAAGTATATTGACACACTTCGTATTCAAATTGATGAGTTGCGTGAGACGACTGAAAAACAAAACGCGAAGATTGAGGAGCTTAGTCGTGTAAATGCAAGTTACGCATCGTCGAATAACAATTTTGACGATGTTGACATTAACGACCTGAAGTATAAGATGAAGAAGATGCAAGAAGAGATTGCGGATCTGAATGAATTGTATGATGACGACTTTCATCGGTTTTGCAGGCGAGAGGACGATTTGAAGGACAAAATCGCAGCTGTTCATGATGAAGCATCGAGTGCGCACACGTTTGCGCTTTCTGCGAAACAGAATTCAGATGAGCGTATTGATGCCGCAGTTAAGGCGATTGAGACTTGGGGATCTGATATTTACAGGATTGAGCAAGAAATGAAGAATACGAGTCGCGAGATTCGTAATGATATGGAGACAGATCAACAAGCTTCAGAATATTGGATTGAACGCGAGTTGAAGTCATTTGAGGTCGATAAGGAGCGTATTAATATTGAAATTCAAGGTGTAAGATCGTACATCGACACGGTGGTTGCCGGAGATTTGCGAGAGGAGTTTGCTCGTGCAATTTCGCGGGAAGTTGCGTTTGAGAGCAAAGTTAGTGCTGAGTTGGTGCAAGGAGTGCATAATGAGCTAACGGCAAAGACACAAGAACTGCACAACGAGCTTATCGATATGATCACGCGTTCGAATGAAATTCACACAGAGCGTCATTTTCATGCTCTGGCCGAAGTCCAAAAAACCAAGGAGGACGCCACAAGTATGTGTCAGGCACTTAAGAACAGTATTGGGTATGTTGATTGTGAACTGAGCGAGATTAAGGAAACTATTGATTTTGTCAAGGAAGATATTGCAAGTTTGACTATTGAAATTGAGGATCAAAAGGAGAGTATTCGGGGTGATATTTATGCTGATATGGACGCAGATTATCATGATTTGAAGAAGTACATTTACAATAAGTTTAAGAAGCACATGAAAAATGAACACTCGGAAGTTAAAGAGAGTGATGCGGCATCAGCAGCGGCAGCAGAAGCAGATGGCGCGAAGAATGAAGACGAACAAGTTGTGGATAATACTGACGGTGTTGATCAAGAAAATTTGCAAGTTTTAGGTGCAGAATCAAATGAAGATGTGGCGGCAGAATCAAAAGTTGCGAATGGTAAGGATACTGATATCGTAATTATAATGGACGATGCGAGCTATCATACTAGTGACGATGAGTAAGTAATACTGGATATACTAATAATCCATGTTTATACATGGTTCTATGTTATCATAATAAATAATATTTTTTTATGATAAAATTGAAACAAAAAGATAAGATATATTATTAATAATATTCCTGAGTAAGTATTAAGATACAGATATTCATTTGAAATGGGCGTTCGATTTTTAAATAGATTAATTCAGGAAAAAAGCCTAGGATCGATTAAGAGAATTCATTTCGAGGATTTACGAGGAAAGAAAATAGCGGTGGACATTAGCATTTATATATATCGGTTTTTGGCCGACGGAGCGCTGCTTGAAAATATGTATTTGATGGCGTCGATTTTTCGACACTATGATATCAACGCGATTTTTGTGTTTGATGGCCCTCCTCCTGTGCAAAAGACGGACGTCATCGAACTTCGTAAAAAGAAAAAGGACGCTGCAAAGAAACAATATGCATCGATGGATGTGATTCTTCGAAAGAAGAAAATGGAGACGCGAATTGACAACCATGAAATATTGGAGATTGAAGAGACGATGACACAACTCAAGAAGCAGTTCATTCACATTCGTGATACAGACATTATCAACGTAAAAGATTTGCTTGTTAGTTTTGGATTCACGATTGTTGACGCTGAAGGTGAGGCCGATGCACTATGTGCAAAACTGGCAATCAAGCGACGAGTGTTCGCCTGCATGAGTGATGATACAGATATGTTTGTTTATGGGTGTCCGGTAGTATTGCGACATATTAGTCTTCTCAATCATTCAGCTGTTAGTTATAATATGGCTGATATCTTGGCGGATATGAAGATCACGCAAGATGAGTTTAAAATGATGTGTGTCGTTAACGGTACAGACTATAATGTTCCGACAAATCCGCCAACTGAGAATGAGACGATGAAAAAACGTATATTCACTATTTACGAACAATTGATTGAGTTTAAAAAACTTAGCGAGAAAGAGCGAAAAAAGTATGAATCTGGATTTTACGAGTGGCTCGAAACAAAAAAGAAAAACAAGATGAGCGTGATAGCACTACTTGAAAATGAAACGATGTTTGACATTTCAAAATCGGGGTCTTCCGATCACTACAAACAATTGGTCGTATTGAATAGAACGGATATCAATAAGCGTCGAATTGTCGAGATTATGATGAAGGAGGATTTTATATTCATAGAGTCAAAACCGGACGATCACAAGATAATATCCGCATTATCTCGCGGTAGTGGAACAATCACGTCATCTCCGATTTATGGGGTTGGGCCGTGGGACTCCAACTCACCGCCGTCAGGATTGTCTATATCGTCTGCTGCATCAAGGAGAGCGACAATTACTGATGCTACAGCAGCATTAGATGCAACAGCGGCAGTTAACGATGTGGAATGTTCTGTGTCAAGCTCTGTTGACATAACGCAAGAATGCAAGGCGGCTATTTTAGCAACTGAAGTGTACGGGGTTGAGGCAGCTTCTTTACACGAATTAAAACAAAAAATCAACAAAAGCAAACCAATACATATACGCAATAAGAAGTGGAACGACTCGAATGACGCATGAATATACGCATTAACGAGTAAGTATTTTAATTTTATAAACACAAATAATATTTTTTTTGTGTTTATAAATAATTACGCATATTAGGCTTTCGCCGCGTAATGTATTTTATTTTTTTAGGCCTTGACAGCAACACCAGCAGCGGCAGGAGCAGCAGCACCGGGGACAGCGGGAGTCGACTTTGCAAAGTGAGCAGCCATGTACTTCTGGAGATTGAAGTAGGTAAGCTCGTCACCCTTCTTCAACTTGAGAAGCTTGAGAAGCTTTGCATCGGGATTGATCTTGCGACCGTTGTCCTTATCCTGCAGCTTCTGGGCGCGAATGTAGGCGTTCACCTCACGAGTCACCTCGGTGCGGGCAAGAACACTTCCCTCTGGCCTGCCAAGAAAAGCAGCCAGCTCGTTGGAAATGAGAGTAGGCTTCACAAAACCAGAAGGCGCGCGATTAGCGTTGGTCTTGCGACGCTTGTTAGCCTTGTTGGCCTGACGAAGCTCGCGGGCATGCTGACGCTTGAGCTCATTAACCTCGGCGCGAATAGAAGCCATAAGGGACTGGGCGCCCTGGAGCTTGGTAAGAACGCTGCTGTAAAGCGCAGCAGAAACAGAACCCTCGACATCAGCGACAACGGCCGCGGCGGGGTCGGCAGAAGCATCAACCACATCAACAACCTTGACAGGAGCAGCAGGGACAGGAGAAGGAGCCGCAGCGGCCTTAGTAGCCTTAACGACCTTTGCAGGAGTAGCAGCGGGGGCTGCGGCAGGAGCAGCAACAGGAGTAGACGCCGTAGCGGTAGAAGAAGAAGCAGACTTAGCCATGATTGTGTTTGTTATACACTTATATATAAAGTCTTTTTAAGTCAGTTTTTGATGCACAATTTATTTTATTTTAATATTAACAACTCGAATTATGTATTCGTTTATTTTCTGATTTTTATATCACAAAACTGCTTCATATAACCAAGGTAGTGCATTTCGCGCATCTTGATTAACAATAGTTAATGTAGCAAGAACGTAAAATGCCCCAAGACATTGATCTTCTCTATTTACGCCACGCATTATCATTCTCTCGATGATTGAAACACAAACGGTTCTTAATTCTGCTTCTGAAAACAAATTAATAATATTGATATTTACATACGAATTATTAAGCATGAATGGATTTCCATTTGGAGGGCAAATACGTTCCTTTGTATCTTGTGTTAAATTTGCCCGGTAACTCCATATATCATAAATATTCCGAATAAATCGAATGTAATCGTTTCGTCGAAGTGTCATAAACCACTCAGAATCTGAATAATTTCCAAGTGTGTTGATATGCTGAAATAATCCGACAATAAATAATTCTTCTTGTTTTTCCGGTGAGATTTTAACGGGTACTTCTTCATCTTCATCTAATTTAATACTGACCTTTATGTTTAGCAAAGTTCCGTATATCAATTTATCATAGACATTTTGAATTACGTGCAAAGGTATAATATTACGATTATATGGATTTGTAATATCCGGAAATGATGAAATAATTAAATTATAGATTGATGCAATATGAAACCCATATATTTTACCATCATCGTCCTTAAAGCTAAACAGCTTATGTGGATCAATATCGGTTAATGTATCAAATGTATAAAAATCTGTATCATTAACACACACTTTCGGGTTTAAAAAAGCGGGACCATTAAGTTTTTTATATTTTTGTGCAATATAGTTTCTAAATTTTCTCTGAATTTTAACAATCAAGCATGATTGTTTTAAATGAGTGTAGATTCTAGAAACTAAATCTGGCTTTGACCCGGATTTTTTGATACCATAATGCCCACATAAAATTCGTAGATCATTTAGACTGAACTTACCTGTTTTAATTTTTTCAAATTCACTTATTTTTAGAATAACTATATTTGTGGGTTGAATTTCATCTTCTACAGTTGTATTATTTACAGTAGCCGACGAAGAACATGATGTAAGTAAATGAAAATGAAAATCTATATCATTATTCGATGATTTAGGAGATACAGGCAGTTCATTTATTAACGGTATTAAAGTTGTCGGTTGAGTAGTTTGCATCTGTTTCATTTTACGACGTATAGAAACATTATTGTTGACCGTACTATTTGTTTTTTTTATTCGATTCATTCGGTAATATACTTTTTCTGTATTATCAGAGACATTAAATCGAGATAAACATAAATATATTTTATTAAAGTCTGAAGAATATTGTGATTTATTAGCCATTATATTAATATTAATTGTTGTAAATTACGCTATAATATATATATCATATATTTTGTTTATTTCATTTTATTCTTAATTCATATTATCATATTTTATATACTAATATTCGAGTAACTGGTTGATTATATCATATAAAGATTATTTTATAGGATATATTATATATATCATTTTTATGCGAACGTCGTCATTTTTGTTCTGCATTCTTTCGATTTCACTTGTTAGTGGAATTACAGTTTCTGCTTATAATGAGCTGAATCGTGTAAATTTCACAGAAAGTCATGGATTGGATCATGGACATAACGACCATCACGGCCATCATGATCATAATAATACCGAGGTTCATTCTCATATGAAGCCTGCGATTGTTGAAACGCGAAAGCTACTTGATATCGATGATGACGATATTTACGATGACGATGATGATGGTTCAAATCGTCGTCTATTGAAAAGTGTACCAAAGGCAGCACCAAAGGCAGCACCAACGGCAGCACCAAAGGCAGCACCAAAGGCAGCACCAAAGGCAGCACCAAAGGCAGCACCAAAGGCAGCACCAAAGGCAAAAAATACTAACAACAAAGATCCGTTAGTTCGTCGTCATGCAAAAACTCCCGCTGTTGTAGTATCTGTTACTGCGCCAAAAGTGGTTGTTGCTACTGTTACAGCTGCTGCTGCCGCAACTAAGACCCTTACAAAGGAAGAGACCCTTCTTAAGAATTGGCTTCTCACCACTGAAGGATTGTCCGCTGTAACATTTTGCAAGTCACTTGGTATTGAAAATAAGTTTGACATTTACAACGGTTGCTTGTTTGACATGTATACTACTAAGGATAAGCAAATCGCACAGGAGAGTGCTATTGCTGCAGAGGAATTTTCTACAAAGGGAAGAACTGCTCTTGGTAAGCGTTTTTGTGTTGCATCTGGTGATCCGCATTGCACAAACTATGATGGCGAATTCTTTCATATTCAGGAGCCAGGTATGTATACCATTACTCGATCTTTTAACGGTGTTTTCGAGGTTCAGGAGCAGATGCGCAAGAATGGTGCGAGCACTCCTGGCGTTCCATCTTGTATGATTGGCGCGGTTGTTCGTTACAAGAAAACCCGCATCGAAATTGATGTCGCCAAAAACAACAAGATAATTGTAAACGGTATTGATACGGATTTGCCTAGTGATACCACAGTTACAATTGGCGGTATTCAGGTTCGTTACGGAAAGCAAAACATCGAGTGGCGCGGCGATAAAGATCAGACAACCGGTCTTAAACTTACAACTCCAGAGGGGTTCGGTATGCTTGTTACTGGTGGATATTGCGGCGTTCTCGAAACAAGTGTCCCTGATATGTACTACGGTAAAATGTCTGGTATTTGTGGTAATGGAAATGGTGTAAAGGAAAATCTCGATTATGTAACGCCGGCTGGAGTTATGGTTGATGTTAAGCGTGGAACAAAGAGTTGGGAAATGAGCGGTTATGGCGGACCTACTTCTTATCTTTCGAAGTGGCAGTTGACATGGAAGCCATATGGAACAGATTGTTTGTTTAAAAGTGGTTGCGAGACTGGCGGTCCGTTGAGGGCTCCTTTAGTTACTCCGACTCCAGCACCGACACCGGTCCCTGTTGTTGCGACGAAGGCCACTTCAGTTACTGCAACTGTCCCAGTTGTTGCCCCTGTTGTTGCTCAACCAGTTGTTACAGCTACGAAGGCCACTTCAGTTACTGCAACTGTCCCAGTTGTTGCCCCTGTTGTTGCTCAACCAGTTGTTACAGCTACGAAGGCCACTTCTGTTACTGCAACTGTCCCAGTTGTTGTCCCTGTTGTTGCTCCACCAGTTCCAGTTGTTGTTGCACCGGTTGCCGATCAAAAGTTACCAACACAGGTATCTGTTACAGAGGAAATCAAGGCTGCACATCTAAATGCGGTGGAACGTTTGAATAAATTCCAGGAAAAGATTGTAAAGATTATGACGGATACTGGCGCAGAACAGCGCAAGTTTGAACAGGATAATAAGAAGTCTTATGACGACGCAACTTTTACTCTTCGTAATGATGCAGAGTCTATTAAGAAAAACACCGAAGATATGCTGGTTTTACAAAAGCAGATTCAAACACTGAATTCAACGATTCATGTTCATTATCGCAAGTTAATCGCAGATTCCAGTTATCTGCATAAACTCGAGATAATTAAGCCTACGTTCTTGAAGTCCCTTGATGATGTAAGTAACCTGATTAAGGGTATCAAAGGCGTTGTTGTAAAAACACTCATTAAAGACAAATACAAGCGTGAAATGGTGGGTTTTCTATCACATATTCATTTTAATACTCATAATATTACTGGTTATGTTGCGGAAGATTTCATGGCTCATTACAATAAGTATAAGCAACTACTTCAGGCTGATAATTCTGGTTATGCCGAAGATATTAAGAAATTAAATAAGTTAGTCGAGTCTTATCGCATTCAGGCTCAGAAAGTTGCCGATGTAACTAGAGAGTATAATAAGGTCTTGTCGATTGTTACAAAGTTGAAGGCTACTTATGATACATCGGTTGCCGAAAATGCGGACCTTGATGAGCTGGTAAAACGCGTTCTTACTTTGCTGAAGACCAAGAGTTGTGTAGTCGCAAAGTAAAATAATATAACATTAAATAATTTCTGGGGTTGGTTCCATAAAATAAGTATTCAACTATAATCCATCATAAAAAATTGATTTAAACATTTATGATGAATACATATATCATCAAGTCAACAACTCGTTGAAGTCTCGTTCTCACTCGTCGTTTATTCGTTTATATTCATTCAATCTAAAATGTCCGCTGCTGATATGGTTATTCCCGGTGCTTCTTTCAATCCCGCTACCGATATGAAGTATTCCAAGCCCAAGGTCAATTCTCTTGGTGGTCGAAGTGTTGGAATCGTTAATGCGAAGACCAGCACCGTACTGAATTTGTCATCTCCTCTTATGCTTACTTGGGGTGTTCAATCATTTACCGATGACAAGTCGGGAAAGGTTACGTATGATCTCGCACTTCAGTTTCCAAGCGAAGGCTATGAGACGCCAGCTGCAAAGAAGTTTCTTGCAAACATGACTGCATTTGAGAAGCGCATCAAGGAGGACGCAATCGCGAACTCCAAGGAGTGGTTCAGTAAGCCGAAGATGACGGCTGATGCGGTGGAAGCGTTGTTTACGCCAATTCTCAAGTTTCCCAAGAACAAGGACACTCTTGAGGCTGATACGAGCCGTGCGCCGACGATCAAGGTGAAGCTTCCTTTCTGGGACGGTGAGTGGAAGGAGTTGGAGCTCTATGACGTTGAAATGCGGTCGATCTTTCCCGATCCTTCGAATCCTTCTCTTTCGCCAAAGGATCTGATTGCCAAGGGAAGCAATATTGCTGTCTCGATTCAGTGTGGTGGAATCTGGTTCGCAAATGGCAAGTTTGGAGTTACCTGGAAGTTGTTTCAGGCGATCGTCAAGCCGAAGATGTCGCTCAAAGGAAAATGCCACATTCGTCTTGATGATGACGAGAAGTCGAAGATTGTTTCTCAAGTTGTCTCGACTGATGTTGATGGCGATGGTGATGAAGATGGTGGTGACATGGTTTCTGCAACGATCGAGGATTCAGATGATGAATGCAGTACGCCAGCACCCGCTCCGGCGCCAGCCCCCGTCAAGCAAGCTGCTCCTGTTGCAGCCGCTGCAGTCGCCGCCTCCGGAGCAGGAGGAGATGCAGCTTCTAAGAAGAAGATTGTTCGTAAGGTCTAATAACCGTAAAGTAAATCAATAATTCGGATAGGATCCGCTCGGATATTATTAAAATAAAAGGTATGTTGTAATTATTAATGAATCATAATAATAATCTAACACCCATTTTGCAGGTATTCAAATTTCATTTTTTTTATGTAAATAAAATGAAATACTAATTATTGCATAATCTATTGCATAATCGTGTTTACCGATCCTTACGACTTTGTAACAAGTCGAATTACTGCAAAAACGTGCGCACGCGTTGTAACATTATATATATCTTGACTATTTACACACGCCAATCCATAACTCCCATACAAACGGACACGTTGTCTAATATCGGAACGAAAACAAACATCGATTGCTCGTAACTCATAAATAAATCCGCGACTTTTACTTGTATCATCAATACTGATTAAAATATTTTGGTTTTTAAATAATTCACATATGTCAACATCAATATCGTTAATATAAATATTGTTATTTTCATCGATTGAAACATTTTCTGGTAATTCTGGATTACAAAGAACTATCATTTCAGATTCTCGACCAGCAGATGTTTGCTCGGTATCAATATTATCATCTTTGGTCGATTGAGTCCCCGTATCTTCGCCGCTGATCACAGGTGTAAGATTAAAATGCAATTGGCTATGCCATAATGGAATGTAAAATGAACGATCATTTTCGCGCAATATATATACTTTATCAAGCAACATATCTGTTATTGATGGATTCAGATTTATAATTGTATCATGTTTCATTTTAGACTCCACAATATCATGCAATTCCTTTAAAATCTCTCGAGATATAGAAAATAATTCTTGATTTGCCGAAAGAATATCATAAATAGAAAGACAGGACTGTTTATCCATATTACGAAATAATAAAACCGCTGATTGAATTCCTTTGTTTAAAATTGTTTGTATAATCGAATTAATATTATCCTCGTTGCAATATCGCGACGAAACGCTTGTTTTTGTTTTTGTTAATTTTAATAGAAGCGATTTTACAAATATTCCAAATATTGAATTATACGTGTTTCCACTACTAGATCCTCCGGTTCCTTCATCTGTTGCTTCATTATTCTCTCCATCAAAAAAATATTCCTTCACCAATTTATGTGCACTATTTATATTTTTGAATGTCTCGTTGTCGTTCATATTTTTATCAGGGTGGTGTTTTAATGCCAGCATATGATATCGCTTATTAAGCTCTTGTAATGTTTTAGGCACGGTTGTTTCAAAACCAAGCGTCAATAACGCATTTTCTATATCAGTTGGGTTGTTTGACATGTGTTTCTTTGGGTTGAATATGTTTATATCCGTGTATCTTGCATATTAATATTAATACAAAATTCTCTAAATGATATATCGGGCGATAGTTATTATTGAAATACTGCAGAAAAGTAAACATTTTAATCATTACATCGTCCATATATTCTCGAAGAAGTACACCGTCCTGAATTAATTTATCTAATATAAACCAAATACATTCTTGAATATCGACGTCATATATGAGTAAATCATAGAGTAAATCCCTTAAAACGTCATATTTTAAATGGGTTGTTGGAGATTTTATGATCTGGATTATACTATTACATATATTTTCATGTGGAACTAATAATTCGGTTATATTAGCTTTTAAAGATTTGATATTTGTAATATTATGTAGATTAAACTCTTCAGTCAAACAAATAGGTGTTTTTTTTATTACTTGAAATATATCGTTCGTTTGGATATGAGGGATACTTATCTGCGTAGTTGATTTATACATCATAGCGCAACCTGATGGTTTTACAATTATGTTTTCTGTTGCATATTTTGCACTAGAAGATGATAACATATTTTCATCAAATATGGCAGAGCATGATTGAGATGTAGGTGCTGTTGTATCTGCGAGCCGTCTTTTATTATATTGTTCTGAATTCGCAGTCTTTGTTTCAAAGAGGCATTTATTATATGCATCGATCGTAGGTCTTTTAAAATTTATAATCTGACAACGCTGTGTAATATTATCAGGAATGAAACTCACATTATCAGTAATAATTACAAACTTCAAATTGACATATTCAATATCATGCATATAACTATAAAACGTCTCTAATAATTCACTATGTATTTTATGGAAATTTTTACACATAACGATCGCGGTATTGTTTGTACGCGAACTAACTATATCGATAATCTGATTGTATATTTCATTCCAAATATGTTTGGAATTACACCCTAATAAAGCCATATCAACTTCAAAATGCACGTCACTTATTTTCACGAAGAATGTCTCCTTATTGTACAGGACCGCAATACGTTTTTCGTATTTTAACTGTGATGGGCTATATTTTGAAATAAGATAAAGTGACTGACTATACTTACCAACACCTTTCGGGCCATATAAAATTACATTTTGCAAATTATGTATACTTGTTGGAAATGTCGAAAATAGTTCATTCACTTCCGGATGAAGTGAAAATGTCTCGACTTCTTTCACATACTCGTCATAATGGCTTTCAAAAAATTTCATATTGTATTCGTTTTATGTTATTTTGTAATGTTATTATTATTAAAATATAATTTGATGTTGCGTTTATATTGTATTGTATTTGTATTGTTTGTATTCTTCATATAAAAAGGTAAAAATGTGTCGAGTGAACTAGAGAATTACCAAAGCAGCTTATCCGCCAACCAACCGTTTGACCACTTCGTATGGCGGTCTTTTTCGTGCCGCATTTTATACAGCCGCCGCCTAGTCTTTGCAAACGTAAGTCCGCGTTTTTTAATATAGGTCGGAAAATCATTCATACCATTTGCACCAACACTCGCGATTTTTCGACTTTTTCGGTATACATCTATTTTTTTTTCCGGATTCGTTGATGGTTTGACTGTAACGCCAATTTGCTTCGCTTGTTTTCTCGTGTAATTTGTAATTATATATTTCATGAGCTAACCTGGATAACGTATGGATACAATAATTACTTAAATCGAATACGTATATTTATATAATCGATAATAATTAATATACATGAATATTGTTCTAAATATACCAGATTTCGATGAAAAATCTATCTATTTTACAGATACAAAAACAAATACGCATTTACCGAATAGCACATTTAATCGAATAACATATTCGTCCGAAGACTTTATGATGTCGGGTATATATATCCATTTTGAATTATACATTAAACATAATGAAAAGAACTACAATAATAATGTTTACATATACTACTTCGATCCAAAACATGATCACAATAAGCTGGTAATAAATTCATTTATTCAAATTGAAAACAATATATTGAATAAATGGACAAATGTGCACAAATCACACAATAATACACGTATTAACGAAATAGAGAAACATTTTTCGGAAGGGGCGATAAGCGTTTGGAATCAAGACATTAATATCACAGATAAACCGGCATTTCACACGTTTATTATTAAAATTGCGGGTGTATGGGAGAATGAAGCTGAAAAGGAAACAGGACTTACGTACAAATTTATTTGAAACCATGCGTGAATAATTACCTTACCTATCCATCGGTAATTTCAGTACGTAATATCCATTCATTCCAACCCATAAATCCAAAAGATAATATCGCGAGGAATAAACACACATAATGAAACCATTTTACTATTATTTCATTACGTTTACCATTTTCAGGACACATTTGTTCATTTATATATTTGTATATTAATGTGACTTGTATAATGAGTAATACATTTACCGAGAGGTCGATCCAACCATATTTACTGGGCGCCTTACCTTCATTAATAATTTTGTAGAAATTTGTATTTTGATATATAATCCAACCTAAAATGCCGATAACAAGTATTAGTGGATAAAAATTCGTGATAGATGTAGATACTGTGCACCCACCTGTTCTACTTGCGATTGCGTAAATATTGACCAGTAAACAAAATGCCCATACTAGAGTTAAATAATATAGAACATATGTTTTATAGTGAAATTGTGGTTTTACAGCGCTTGATTCGCTAAATGATGAATCACTATATGCGTATTGAAACAATACTTTACAAAATATCGTAACCGCTATCAATAATGAAAATATCTTGAATGAAGGAATAAGATCATTTGCAGATGATGGTACAACAATTTTGTTAATGATCTTTGTAGCAAGCTTTGCAGGCGGAATAGTTGCTCCTTTCTTATCTAATGTATTTGCGGTATCCTTTGCAAATCCTTCTGTTGTTGTTGTTGTTTTAGTCGACACTTTACTCATGATTCGACGAGTTTAATATGAATATTATTTTTTAATTATATATACGTGATATTATTATATATAATATACATAAAACTAAGTATATTATATGTTACATAAAAGTATGAAACATATTGTAGTCACCGGTGGCGCAGGATTTATAGGTTCAAATTTGTGCGTTTATCTTATAAATCAAAGTGAAGCCAATTATGTCATATGTCTTGATAATATGATTACCGGTTCTCGAAATAATATACGCGAGTTATTAGAACCACTGCACCCTAGATTCAAGCTAATCGAATATAATATATGTTGCCCGGTTGATTGCACATTATTTGGTGAGGAAAATATTGACGAGATTTATCATTTGGCGTCGATCGCATCTCCTGAAAAATATAAGAAATATTCTTTAGAAACGTTACTCACATCAATAAATGGTACTCAACGTGTTTTGGATTATTGTGTATTGTATGGGTGCAAAATGTTATTTACCTCAACCTCGGAGGTCTATGGCGATCCGCTTGTTCACCCACAACCGGAAGAATATTATGGTAATGTAAATACGGTTGGAGAACGTTCATGCTATGATGAAGGTAAGCGTGTGGCCGAAACGTTAATATATGAATATAGGAAAAAATATGGACTTGATCTAAAGATAGCGAGATTATTTAATACGTATGGTCCAAAAATGGATTTGTGTGACGGTCGTGTCATCACAAACTTTATTCGTCAGATAAGAAATGGAGAACCTGTCGAAATATATGGAGATGGTAGCCAAACACGATCATTTTGTTATATCGATGATATGATACACGGTTTGGTTGCATTTATGGCTTCTGGAACAAATATTAGCGGTCCGTTGAATCTTGGAAATCCCAATTGCGAATTTACGATGAACGAGTTGGCTGCAACTTTTATGAAAGTATTAAAGATAAATGATAAGAATAAAGAAGAAAAAAGTAATGACCTTTCAGTAAAATATTTACCAAAAACACAGGACGACCCGATGTGCCGTAAACCAGTTATTGAAAAAGCATTAAATTTAATTGAGTTTAAATGTAATGTCGAATTAGAAGATGGTATTCAAAGAGTATGGAATTATTTTATAAAAGTAGATGGAAAAAGATAAATGTTATAATAATCAATCATCGTTTGTTAGTTTTATTTTTACGATTTCGATTAACACGTTTTGTGCCATTTACTTTATATGAATTATTAGATCTTCGATTGCTTTTGCCACCACCCTTACTTTCCGGTGATTTTCTGCTTTTCGACGGACTTTTCGACGGGCTTTTTGGCGGACTTTTCGACGGACTTTTCGGACTTCCATGACCTTCTGCAGACGAAGATTTTCTATGAGGAAGAGGACTAAGATCCAATTCTACTAAAAATCCAAAATCTTTAAGTTCATCTCGTCTATGTCTAGCAGTTTTTTTTGAATATGAATCAACTGTCATATCGGATACCGAAAACGGTAGTCGTGGAAAAGTCTTTAGATCAAACGCTAATTGCGGATTTAATCTTTTCTTACCATATTGCTCCATACTACAATAGCATCTACACGGACGAGCATCTACCGCACTCCATTCTTTACCACAACCTTTACCAACAACACATTCATAATCACTATCACCATCACTATCATATTCATCATCTTCAACACATTTAAATTGAGGTAATGCTTCCAAAGGAACTCTTGATAATAATCCAGCGCTTTTCGCTATCTCACAAACCTGAGTTTTGCAAGTAAATGCAAAAACTGACCTATATTCTAAACTTCTTGGCAAATGATTGTTATGTAAACCATATTTAGGTTTCACAGCCATAAGATCTGTAAGTATTGACCTTTTCAATTTGTTTGAAAATGTTACATCTACCGCTTGAACTAATGTGTGTTGGTTTGATCGAGATGATAATGTAACGACTGATCGCCGTTTAGACAATTCAACCATAAATGTGTCAGACATACCTAATCTGTCAGATGATTTCTCTATTACTATAGCATATCGTTCATGTACCTTCTTTATAACATGTTCTGCAAATCTTGGCGGCAATACGAATTGGCTACCGCTCAACAATAAATGAAGATTTCTTGTCAAATTTTTGACCGTACTATCATCTTCTGCGTCCTTAAAAGGAGGGGCAAGAATTTTACGATTAAATGCCTTACGAAATGTATGAAGTACTACATCGTCAAAATAACACACCTCAAATGCCGAAATAATATCTAGTATAATCTCATGTTGTTCCCACATGTTTAAAAACTCGTCATTTTCAACAACAACAGGTGCTTTAGAACCATAATCTCTAGATGAGCTTGCCTTTACTTCTTTTTTAGCAACATTAAACGGGGTAGAGAGATCGATACATCTTAAATTTGGAGGGTATACACATCTCAAATTTTCAGCCAATTGTGTAAAGCTGCTATATCTACTACTTTTTGAATCATATGATACAAACGGGTTCATTCCACTTGTAACCGGAAGCTCAAAAGATTCAAGTGTTTCTGATAATTTAAAACGGCTCATTAGTTCATTTAATGTATCATATTTTGGTCTTTCTCTATATTGATCAAAAAGTGTAGCATTTGTAAATCGAAGTCTTCTCAATTTCGATAATGCTGAAGCGTCCATATGTTCTACTTCTAATACGGTGTGTTTTAGTTTTCTATCTAACAATAACGGAGGTTCTTGAACCGATAATACTTCATCAGGCATGAAATCAATTAATAAATCAGTTATTTCACTAATTTTCGACATAAACGGTCCATATGCGCGTGTATCTAATACATTTTTATTCACTCTTAATACACGAAGTGATGATGGAAGTGCGAAATGTGGTAGTAAATCGTAATTTTCAACCTTGTGACTTTCATCAAAAGAATGGTCCATAATTGTTAACATTTTAAGATTTGGAAAGCGCGATTTTAAGTCAAATACAAAAGGGGAAGTTTGTTTCATATATTCAAAAGCTACAAGTCCCCCGTGGGGGTTATTTCGAGGACGGACATTCATGTTTACAATTTCAAAATGTTCAACTAATCGTCGTTTTATTTCTGCTGATGTTTTATCGGAAATTTCTAATGTTAAATTTTCTACATTTTCAAATTGCGTTCTTGGTGAAGGAAATGCAGGTCGATGAAGTGAAAACAAACGAGTAATAGAATCGATCCCCACAAAATGTTCTCTCTTGAATGTGTTAAGCATTTGCTCGGCTTTTGCACATGGTTCGCAACCAAGACGACTACCGTGAAATAATATTCTCTCTCCTTCTTTTCTTTTTGGACATAATTCAGCAGTTTCAAAAAATTCTTTAATTTCATCAGCATATTCAACAGCGATCGGTTCGAGAACCGGTTGCGGAGTAACCAACATTTCTAAAAAAGTAACCAGTTCACATATTTTATTTCTTTCTTCTTGCGATTTGGGGTCTTTTAATGTTACAAACTGAACATTTGCTGCGCTTAATTTTCTAAATATAGCTTCTTCCTTTTCACGCGTATGCCATTTGCAAGCAATTTCGCTTGGTTGTCTAAAATCATTTTGAATTCCACAACCAGGACAAGAAGACCATGATTTTTGGTGTGTTTTAAATTCTTTCTTTGAATGGGAAGCACCCATAGTTATAACTTTTTATATATAATACCGTATTATTATTTTTTACGAGATACATCAATCCATTCCTTCAATACGGTAATTTCGCATTTACCATAATCTCCATATTTTTGTGCAAACCCCTTTAATGCAATAAATTCAGGTTTCGACATTTTGGGGGTTTTGTAAAATATATACGGTCCAAACCGCCCATTTCGAATAGATGAATGATCGTCAATTACGCGAACAATTTGACTCGTTGTTGTCGTTATAGTCTGATTACTGTTATTTGCAGAAGACAACGATGAATCCTCTGTAGGTGTATGTGTCACTTCGGATTGCGATTGACTCATAATAAACGTAATGACATCTTGTAACGTAAGATCAAACTCGGATTTCGCCTGTTTTGCTTCTCGTTTTGCATATTTGCCGGTTTTTGTAGAGGATATCCCCAATAATGATCGAAGCGATAAATTCTGTGTCCCCCAATTCGCATACGGACCATATTTCCCTGTCTTGATTATAATATTATTACCCTGGTAGATGCCCAAAACCCTACCACCAGACGACGCTGTATCCTTCACAGAACTCGAAGACACAACAACCGTAGATTCTCCCGCAATCGTTTCATTACCAAGCATATATTCGAGAGAATATTCACCTCTCAATATCTTCGCATAATCCAAATCCTTGCGAACCGGTTTAAATATTACTGTCTGCTTTTTATCTGTATCAGCAATATCGCCCAGGTCAACATCGCCAGTTTCATCTTCTTCATTCACTTGCTCATCAGATTGTTCGAGAGATTTGTGTATCTCTGGCGACACAACGCATTTAATCACCGGTCCAAATTTTCCAATTATATAATAGTGATTATCGTCGATGCGGATCTCTTCTTTCACAATACCGCGCTGTTTTAACTCTTGCAAATGCGTATTTACATCAAACCAGCATTTGTAACATAATTCATGCCAAACCATTCCGTCGTTTTCAACTTCATCTAACTGTGTTTCCATATTTTTAGTAAATTCATATTCAATTAATGGTGTAAAATGTTCGAGTAAGAACTCGATAACAATAATACCAAGTGGTTGGATCACGAGCTTTCGATTCTCGCCGCCAATCTCTCGAACTTCTGTTTTCTTTTCTATTTTTTTGTCTTCATAAAGAATATATTCTGTACATTCGAGAGATTTACCGCGTACATCTTGTACACTTACATACCCTCGTTCTTGAATCTTATCAATTAAACTTGAAAATGTAGAAGGCCTACCTATACCAACCTTCTCAAGTATTTGAACCAACCCTGCTTCGGTGTAATGTGACTTTGTATTTCTCATAGAACATTTCGTGGCTATTTTCTTATATGGAAATATCAATCTCTCGATTGACGCAGACATAAGCGACGCGAAATATGTATATTCCTTTGCCTCCTTATCGTAACCAGATACAAGTTTCCAACCAGGTGTTATGATCTGTTCAGCAGTATACCGATATTCTGTATCGGACGGGTAGGGTGAATGAATTGCCATAGTTATAGACTGACATGTCGCTGCAGCCATTAGACTTTCTAATGTATTACGGTGTATCATAGCATACAATCTATGTTCTCTCGGGTGACAGGATTGGGGGAGTAGGGTTCTTGATATGTCGGTTGGCCTGATCGCCTCGTGGGCGGCAGTAGCGGTAGCGGTAGATGAAGATTCTTTTGATGTTTTTGATGTAATAGATTTGGTTCCAGAAGTGAATGTCGAGAGATTTCCAAGTAATTCAGACAGTTTAGATTCTTGTTCGCGATCACCAGCACCACACCATCTGTTTTTTATATATTCAAATGCCTTATCTACAAAATCTCTCGAATATACCTTACTATCCGTTCTCATATACGTAATATATCCCTGTTCATATAATTTCTGCGCAACATTCATCGTATCTTTCGGGGATATATGTAGTTCTGAATTTGCAGCCTGTTGAAGGGTACTTGTGGAATAAGGTTTAGGTGGCGCCTTTGATGTTTTTTTAGGTTTAGAAACGGACGCCGTGAATGAGCTACCTGGTGCTTCTGATGTTTCTTTAAGAAATCTCTCGAGTATCTCTATACTTTCCAATTCTCTCGAGAGATTAAATATCAAGTTAAATTTTGTGAAGATTCCAGTAACTGAATAAACCATTACACCCGGCGATGATTCTATTTCTTTATAATTGTCATAAACCAGTCGTAAAGCCGGAGACTGACAGCGGCCTGCCGAGAGATTTGTCCTTGCAATATATGTCCATAAAACTGGAGAAACCTTATATCCTACAATCATATCTAGTACTTGTCTTGCTTGTTGAGCGTGAACGGTGGACATGTTTATAGTCCGAGGCGCAGCAACTGCGGATTTTAATGCATGTTCTGTTATTTCATGAAATATAATACGTTTAGTAGTATCGATCGAGAGATTTAATACTTTACATAAATGCCACGCGATTGCTTCACCTTCACGATCGTCGTCAGTTGCAAGAATGACTTCAGAAGCTTCTGCGACTGCTGCGCGTAATTTAGAAACTTGTGAATATTTGGACTTCATGATTGCAAATGTAGTTTCAAAATCCTTGTCAACGTTTATTGATTTCAAACCGTTTTCAATCTCTCGAACATGCCCATAACTAGCCATACAAATATATTGTTCTTTACCGAGATAACTCTCGATCTTACTGCATTTAGCGGGCGATTCTACGATTATTAGTGTCTTATTCGTGCATTTTTTCTGGACAGATGGAGCGACTGCGCTCTTCGGTTTATATGCGCGAGGTGGCATGAGATGATATAATAGATGTATGTTTTTATATTTATATATTCAATTTTATATTATATTACCTAATATATAAAATAAAATGGCAAGAGACGAGAGATGGTATAATAATATTAAAAAATCAGAGTTAACACCTCCAGGCGTTATATTTCCATTTGTATGGGGTGTATTGTATATTACCATTATAATTTCAGGTATACTTTATTTGAAAAATGGCGGAACGATCCGAAACACCGGATTCATATATTATATTATTGCATGGATATTAAATTTATCATGGAGTCCATTATTTTTTACATATAAAATGACGGGCGCAAGTTTTATCGTTATATTATTAATGGTTCTATTTATATTTTTAACGATCAAAGAATTTTATTTAAAATCGAAACTCTCGGGATATATTCTTTTACCATACTTATTATGGGTTTCATTTGCATCGTATCTTAATGGATACATTTATGTTAATAATTAACATTTATGTTAATAATTAGAAATTACTCATTCTTACTCAGTTGTGTTTTCTTGTATTCTGCCCAACTTATTTTTTCAGCGGGAGCCTTTGCAGGCTTTTTCTCTCGTTTTTCTCTCACAGCTTGCTCTGCGTCTAAGTGCTCCGACCGTTTAAGAGCACTATCAATATAAATCTTCTTTAATATTTTCCCAACTTCAAAAGAACCCTCATGTTGATCTACTTTACCGTCTTCGATCGCCTTTAACACACTAATCAATTGAAAAAGCATTTGAATATCAATTTCATCGCGTTTTAATCTGTTGTAAATATCGGTATAATACGTAAAGAGAAATTTACATCTAGAAACGCAGATTGTGTCAAATTGCGTAGGATTTGATTTAGCCAGTCGCGCATAATCCTTTTTTAACTTTAACATCATGAGAACATCTGATGTTATGGGTTCACTATGTTTAACACGGCGAATTACGTCAGTATGATCCTCGGTGTCATTTGCCTGGATCATCTTCTGAAGTTGGATTTTCTCCTGTTCGTTCATTTGATATGAATAGATCGAAATTAAAATAATTGTTTATAATATATTCTATATATTATTTTTTAACTTATATTTCTATCTATTACTTTATAATATAACTAAAATGACACCAGGTGGGCCTGGAGCAGATATGAACTTTACTGCGAAACCTGTAGAGGTTCAGGCGAGTAATGCCACACCAGAGGCTGCGATGGCGAATATCACAGCGAATCAAGCGCAATTACAAAAGGTGAATAATTTAACAAGCGGAGGAGGTAAACGACGACGACGCTCATCATCGCATATACGTAGATATAAAGGGCGAAAATATATGAATACACAACGTGGTGGAGCTGGAGAAGCGATTGTTATACCACAAGCGCCTGGTCAGGCAACCTGCACCGAAGGTCCAGGCTGTGCTGGTGCACAAAATGCAAATTTAACAGCTACATTAAATCAATCAAAATCAAGCTCGGCAAATGATGGGTATGTTTCAAGTGGGGGTGGTCGAAGAAGCCGTAATCGTACGAATAGAAAACGTGGTAATAAAAGTGCACAGAATAAGTCATTTTTGGATACGATTATGAGTTTCGAAATGTTCGGTAAAAATGTGAATGATGTTGTTGGGAATAATGAGCGAAGAGATACTAAACGCCGCTCAAGAAAATTCGTGAAACGAGCAATAATGCGGTATAGAAATAATACGAAGTATAACAAGAAGTCGCGTAAAATGCATTAAGTAATGCGAAATTATATGCAACATTATTTATGAGATATTTATATGTATGATATATAACTGTAATCGATAAATACATATAAATTTGTTAAAAATTAAAAATACAAAATGAAGTTGATCGATATTTCACATGCAATATTTATTATTGTTATGTTTTTAGCCCTTTATCTTGCAAATGCTTTAGCGATTGGAATGAAACAAATAGAACAAGATTGGCCGAGTTATCGCTGTAGTCCTGCAGTTATGCCAATTGCAAGTTGGTTTGGTCATGATACCGGAAAGAACTTCATGCAGTGTATTCAAAGTACTCAAAGTGGGTATATGGATTATTTAATGCAACCTCTCAATTATATTATAAATATGATAGGAACTATTGCTGGTAAAATAGTTAAGGATACTGCTAGTGTTCGTGATTTTGTTGGAAATCTCCGTAATAAAATTATTAATATGGTAAAAAGCATATTTGGAATATTTTCGAATATTATTATTGCATTTCAGAGAATTATTATTTCTATGAAAGATATGATTAAGAAGTTGGTTGGAGTCTTTACAACAGTATTATACATTATGCAAGGTGGGTTGTATACGATGCAAAGTATGTGGGGCGGTATTTTTGGTCAAATGGTTCGTTCACTTGGGCGATAGTTGTGAATTACTTCTACAATCATTATACAATCATTATACAATTATTATATAATTATTATATATACATCATTTCGTATAATCTCTATTCAAATGTCTACTCAAGAACGTGGGTTGGTAATGCTTGCTCATTCTGCATTTTTAGGATTTATCATATATTTTGCGATGGTTATGTTTTTTAAACAACCCAAAGAAGTCGCTGAAGATAGATCGCTGCTTATTGCAGCATTTATAATGATTTACATGATTTTGTTTGGTCATGGTGCACCCACTACTATTAACAAACATATCACCTTTTTTTAGAAAATCTAGTTTAGGACGAATAAATAAGAAAATGTTATATATATAAAATATATCATTATATGCAGCATATATGAGTGTACCAATAAAAAGTAATTCACCACAACAAAATATAAATGTTTCACATAATGGACCGCCAGAGAAAACAATTTTTGAAAAAATAAACGGATTATATGGACCTAAAACATTCACAGGACGTTATGGTGCAGATATTTTGAAATCAGCCCTTATTATATTTTTATTCATTTTGTCCTATACATATTTTTATGTAAAAAATAATATGCTGGCTATTCAGCGTGATTGGCCGGAAAATAGATGTAAACCAAATATTATGCCGTTTGCGGGTTGGATAAATGCGCCAGCCGGAACAGACTCACTCGAATTTACAAAACAAAATTTTATGGAATGCAGTAAACAAATGTCCGAAAAAATGTTTGAAATTCCCATGAATATGATCTATCATATTGTTGGTGTATTTCTGGAAATATTTAAAAGTGCGTTATTGGTTATCGAAAATATGCGGTTATTATTGAATCGTATAAGAGAAGCTCTTGGCGCGGTTTATCGCACGATTATGTTGCGAATACAAAATTTCGTAATCCCGTTTCAAAATCTACTCATAAAGATGATCGACTTTTTCGAAAAAATAAAAGGAATTCTCGCCACGTTTATTATGACTTTACTTGGTATTTTATGGGCGTTTTATTCTTTGATCGGGTCAATTTATGAATTAATCATAATTATTCTAGTTATAATGATTATCGTAATAATTGTATTATGGTATATTCCATTTGTTGGCTGGAGTCTTGCATTAGCGGCCATTATAATATTTCTTACACTTGCGATTCCTATGATTATGTTGGCTATTGTAGCAAAACAAATTACCAGAAGAAGCGGTAGTAGTATGCCTTCACCGTAGTTATTTAGTATTAATTATATTCATTTAGGGAAATACATTTTATTATGATTAACGAATAAATAAATCGCCTTATTATTTGAGACAATTTATTTATCTATTTATTTATTATAGTTGAATCATATATTTATTAATTTAACAAAACAAATGAATAATACTATATTAATATTAGTGTTATTATTTACACTTATTATTGGCGCCAGTTTATTTTGCGGGTGCTGCAAGTATCCTATTTTTGTATCACTTAGTAATTTATTAATGACTGGATCTTCTGGCAAGGAGGGTATTGACAGTACTATTGTCGATAATTCAGTCGGAGGTGTTGGGTCTAATACATCTGTTGTAGCCGCTACAAAAGATATAACCAAAATAAACAATCTGCAAAATCTTATTCCTCAAGAAATAGTAAGTGCCGCATCTTTAACACCGGCATCGAGAGATGGTTTTATTACTGAAGGCGCTTCAACTTTAGGCGCGCCTTTAAATGATAAAAATAATGGCGATCTTGCATCAAGTTGGATTTCGAAGGCAACTACCTTTGCATCTGAGTTTGGTTATGGTGATATAAATAATACAGGAACTGCATATACAGGAACTCCTGTTCCATTACCTGACGGTGAACTTGTTATTTTCGCTCAAAACAAATTTAAACCAGAGTGTTGCCCATCTCCTTATTCAACTAGCACCGGTTGTGCATGTATAACGCCTGAGCAAATAAATTATCTGAATACTCGTGGCGGAAATAGAACAAGTGATTCTGGTGTTTAATAATAATTCGCGATATTCTAATACATTTATTCTGTTTACTCTTATTCTGTTATTATGGTTCATAGTTGATAAACCATAATAAATTATAACAAAAATAATTCTTGTTTATTTGAACCGTTGTAATATTAGACTACAACAATTTACATTTATACTGAACGCACATTACGTTTTCTACTCTTTCTACTCCCTCTACTCCTGGAAAATACTCTTTTTTTTCTAGTTTCGTTTGAAAGCATTTCTTTAAATGCATGTAATCTATTCGCCATAAACACACCACCAGGGTTATTTCTTTCGATACGACCTTGAGACATTTTTCTATCTTTTTTATCATCACCAACTACTCTTATTATTTTATCATTCAAAGGCTCATTTAATTGCTGTAAAGCTTTTTTAACCCTTTTATTTCGCGATATTGTATCGTTCTTTGCATATAATGGGTGAGCCATTCGTTTCTCTTCCGCGTCCCGGATAGTCGCTGACGTAGGTGACAACGGATCGGTATCATTACGTACTTTACCAATACCTTTTCTCCTCATAGAATCGGGTCTATAACTTCTGGTGCTTTTATTTTTAACAATACCATCATTTGCAGTTCTCGATTTGTATTTATAATGATGAGAGCAATGCTTTTTAACCAGGTTTTCAAATACAATTTTTTGTTTATTCGCGAGTTTTACGGCTTTATAACCTATTGTATTTGCGACTCCAGAACGAGATTTAGAATTTGTTAAACTAGATTGAACCGCATCAATTTTGGTTTTTATATCATTTAATGAGTATAAAAGCGGTTCTAAGTAGTTCGTTTTAAATGCATATAAATGACCGAATAAATATTCAACTGCGTTACCAACAGAAGAAAAAAAATTAGGATATGATTGTCCGTTAAATGCCTGGTCACTTAAACCAAGAGCTGGTAATGATTTTTGCCATATTGGAGTTGATTTATGGTAAATAATGTAGTCTGATTTTAATTTAAGTTCAGTATCTATAAAATTTATCACATTCTCAATTAATCCATTTAATTGTTTAAATATTTCCTCTGATAAATAAATTTTAGTTGAAAATAACAATAATTCAAAATCATCTACATCTAATCTTGATGTAAATATACTCGTACCATTATGAGATAACAATAATAAATCATAAAAAAGATAATTAAACCCATATTCAGTAGTATTAATCGTTTGTAATAAACTCTTACTGAATAAATGATTAATTATACCAGATATCGTATTATATAATTTTTTAATAGAAACCTCATCATTTAAATAATATGGATGATTTTGGGTAGTTTTAATCAAATAATCGAATTCGCCTGACATAATATTATACAATATTGATTCCAGTCTATTTATAAATTCACAACCAGTTTTCAGTATCTTTATTGGTTCTACGTACATCGATCCTTTATGATCGCTTAATAAAGCGGCATCATGTCTATAATAATATGGCTGAGAAGATGGGTGATTTGCATCGAATGGATCTAATGGTCCACTACACGAAAATATAACAATATTTAATCTTTTATTCATATGCTGTGCAAGTGATAATATATTATCAAATAGAGAAATTCGTTCGAAATTAGCTCCATCTGGTGCACCTAGCCATTGTGAGTCCTCGTATAATTTAAAAGTTTCTAGTGCATCTTTTTCTATATCTGTAATATTTGGATTTTGGTCAAATTCTGCCGGTCGAACCGGTTTTAATAAAGTCATATAATCCATGCCCCCCACCAAGGGAAATGTTGCTGGAGTATTACGATATAGGTTTACTATGTCTATATGTCCACAAAATTTACGATCATGTGTTACATCAACTAAATGAACAGTATCTACTTTTGTATTTGGTGTAAAAAGAAACATTTTTATTTCTTTAAAAAAATTCCGTCTCTCTTGTTTACCAACTGATGAAGTAGAAAAAAATCTTTTTTTATTAGAAGAAGTAAGTTTATCATGAATTTTACTAACTAATGCTTTTTTATCTAATGGACAAAAACTTTCATGTGGAGTTGAAATTTCTATAATTCTCAAGTAATGATTAATTTGTCTTTGTTCGTCTTGTTCTACTATTTTGTTTATACCATGAGAATTTTGAGGCGCTCTTAGTAACTCTCCTCCACGAAGACGTCTGCCTATTTCTCCATGTACTGGTAAAAATAAATATTCATTATCTGCATCAGCGTCTAGATTTGGCAAAACAGTATCTCTACTTACTATATTTGGTCGTCGTGTAAAAAATGGTTGATTATAATATAATTGTGGAATAACTTTACCAATAGCGTCTAAATATGCCGCTCGTGGACCAGCTGGAAAAGGCATAATTTGTAGATTTGGCATCTGGTTAGGAGATGGTTGTTTAGGAGATGGTTGTTTCGGAGATGGTTGTTTCGGAGATGGTTGTTTCGGAGACGGTTGTTTCGGAGACGGTTGTTTCGGAGACGGTTGTTTCGGAGACGGTTGTTTCGGCGATGGTTGTTTCGGCGATGGTTGTTTCGGCGATGGTTGTTTCGGAGATGGTTGTTTCGGAGAGGGTTGCGTTTGTTCTACCGATTTTTTAGGAGAAGAAGGTGTATTTTGTTTTTGATTTTCCTTAAGTACCCTACTACTACCGGTACTTGCATTTAAACTACCCGAAATTGGGGGAGTAGATGACGTATTTTGTGATTTATCCGCAGCCGACATTTGTTATAACTATATACTGTAAATATTTATTTATTTTAGTATTTTTCATGATATGATGGTTTTGACTGATTTCAGAAAAAATTGAAATGATTAAATTGCAATATAGGAATTGATAGTGCTCCAGAAAACACAACTACAAGCAATCAAAATGGCCAGAACTTCATGCAACGTCGACCTCAATTCCAGAATTGAAAATGTCTTTCAAAACAATCAACACGCATCTGCAAGTGGATCAAGATCAATACTCGGCGACTTTTACGCTGTATTCGAGCAGCTTCACAATCAAATGGTGGCTGGTCTTGAAGCCCCGCAGACACAGTTCACTCACACGAAGAATTGCCGCAGCGGACACGAGGCGCACGTTTCAGATCTCGAGGATTCGCACAACGAAATGCGAAAACTTGCCCATCTTCTTCACAGCGACTTGATCAGCCAAACGTACCTCGCACTTCAACAATTCGAACAAACGAGAAAGGCGCTCATCAACGCCAAGCGCATTCGAAACACAATGATCAATCGTCTTCGTCAGCAGCTTCGCCACCTTCGAAATCTCTCCACGATTCCAGATGAACTCAAAAACACCTGCGGCGAGGGCGAGGCTGTTTACGCCGGTCAGTCCAGTCTCATCACGTTGTCTGACTTGGCAATCAAGGACATGATTCAGCAATTGAAGGAGAACTACACGCACTCTGCGAGACATCTCACCGCGCAGCAAAAATGGAATTGCGCCGTCATTCAATACCTTTTCACCCAATTACAGGACAACATCGACACTCAACTCACAACTCTCACACAGAATGCCGCGAGCTGCAAACAAGCCGACGCCGAAGCACTCGAGATGGCGCTCTACGAGTTCTCTGTCGAGCTCATCTCCGTAAGTAACGGACTGTCTGGGTCTGTTCACGTCGAGAAACACCCCAAAGGCTACTTGCTGACTCGTTGCTCGATCTACGGATCACTTGAAGAACAACGCGTCATGAGGCATTTCACCGTCAATTCGCACACAACCGAGGAAACCAGAGCAGAATTCGCGGTTGCGCAGGAAATGGCACGCCATGGAATGGTGTACCGCCACGGTGGACTGAACCACGACAACGACGATGAGAGCCACGACAACACATGGCTTCTCGAATCAGCGGCGAGCGGCGAATACGAGGACGACAGCTGGATTCAGAATCTTCCAGCTAAAGAAGACGACGAGCTGGCGATCCACCATGACGAGTCCGATCTTGGCGACGAGACGCCAAAAGCATCACACAAGACTTCTTCGGGTGGCGGACAAACTCGCGACAAACATGTGCACTTCTCTTCAAAGAAAAAGTCAAAGGCGAAGAAGCAACCCTTCAAGCCGTTTCAGCTGTGCGAAAACACGAATCACACCACAGGTTCACTTGACCCCGAAGAATGCGTGAGCAAGCTCACACATGATGCTTTCAAACAACACGTCAGCAAACAAATCACCAAGGAAGTTTTGAAACACGCTCGAAGCGGAACCAAACGCAGCGGATCATGCGACAAAAATGTGTGTGAGCGTTGGAACAAGACGCACGCGGCCAAGAAGACGATGTCGCAAACGGCAATCTCGTTGGGATACGAGTAAACCCAAACCTCGCTGCTGCTGCTGCGGACGACACAGACGACGGACGACATATAGGTAATTAGGTAAGTTTTTTTTTCATATTTATTTTATGTATATAGTGTAAATCTTACATAATACGTGAAAAAATGGTATTGTTATTTCTATTAGACGCAATTGCAAGCACCGCATTATACATCACATTAAAATGCGGAACCTGGATTGTATGCGGAACTGCGAATGGTGTATATTATGTATATAAAAAAATAAAACCATCAGCCCCTAACGATGAAAATGCGGGTTCGATACCCTTAATACGTATAGACAAGATCGACGATGATGATGCCTCCAACACCAACACCAACGATGACGACTGTGTAATACTTAAACGCGATGAATATGAAAAATTAATGCTTCATGTGAAAATAGAATAAAAATAATGGTTTATTTATTTTTATTTATATCACATACACGCACACACACACACACACACACACACACATACACATACTTACAAATACAAACTCAGATTCGGGCGCTTACCATCGCCAGAGGGTTTGATTAGTTTGTCGATCACTTCATTCGAAACCGAAAATGGAAAGGCTACCTTCAACGACAACTCCTTTTCGAACAATTGTGTGTCTGGCTTGATGAGACGATACAGGTTGAGCTTTCGGTAAACGACTTCAAGGCAACGCTTCAAGTTGCGAACACCTTCCTCTTTATCGGTGTAGCTTTCAACGATATGCTCGATCGCCGAATCAGGAATGACGATGTCGCCTTCACGAAAACCGACTTGTGTGCAGATCTTTGGAATCAAGTATTTTTGCGCAATTTGCGTCTTGTCCTTCTTGTTGTATCCGGCGGTATTGATACGATACATTCTATCGAGCAGAATCGGGTTGACCTTGCTTTCGTCGTTGTAACTGAAGATGAAGAGACACTTGCTCAAGTCAAAGTCGATCTCTGCAAAGTAGCGATCGTGGAATTGCGAATTCTGACTCGTGTCGGTCAAATGAGTCAGAATTCCGACGATTTCATCGCCTTTAGCAGTTTCGCTGATTTTGTCGAGCTCGTCGAAGTAAATGACCGGATTCATAGAACCACTTTGTATGATGATTTCCACGATCTTACCCCAAGTACTACCTTCGTAGGTATATGAATGACCCTCTAGAAAGCTGCTGTCTGTAGCACCACCCAGCGCTATGAACGCAAAGTCTCTGCCAAGAATCTTGCTGATCCCCTCCTTCACGAGGGACGTCTTTCCAGTTCCCATCGGACCCTGGATTGCAATCGCACTTCCCATCGCACCGGGATTTGAGATCCACTGACCGACCATCTGCATGATCTGCAGCTTTGCGTCGTTGAGGCCATATACTGCCTGATCGAGCGTAGCCTTTGATGCTTCCATGAACTCGCTGCATTTCTGGAGTCCATCTTCAATCGTAAGAGGCAAGTTCTTTCGGTGATTGAATGGAATCTTCATGAATGTGTCAACCCAGTTCTTCACCTTGTAATACTCGCCACAACCTGGCTCCATAGTACGCAGCGAATTGATCTTTCGCATGGCAATCGCTTTGAAGGCGATAGGAATGTCGGTTTCAAGCAAAGTCAGTCGGTATGGCTTCTCGATAATGCTGACTGCGTGGATCTTCTTCAAATCCTGAATCACCTTCTTCTGCTCATCTTGTGACATGTGACGACGGAAGTAGCGCAAATCGTTGGTAGAATTCTTCTTTCGCAACAGAGTCTTGAATTCCGTGACATTCATCTTGTCACGCATCTTCTCGTCCGTGCGAAGTTGGAGTTCGATGTTTCGCTGCTGGTTCTTCATGTCTTCAATTTGCTTTTTCATGAACTTGTTCGAAGTCATCGCATCGCTTGACGAAATCTCCGTCATCTTTTGAATTGCATCTTTGATGTCGCTGAGTTTTTGACGATTCTTAGCACAGCGCGCTTCGATATCTTCTTGTTTCTTTTTCATTTGCTTTTGTTTTCGTTCATCTCGACCCTCGCTACTGTTGTCGTCACTTTCGCTGTCGTCGTCGTCGTCGTCGCTCTCATCATCTTCGCTGTCATCATCTTCGCTGTCTTCGTCTTCGCTGTCTTCATCTTCCTCTTCTTCGCTGTTGTCTTCGGTATTGTCTTCGTCGCTGCTGTCTACACTCTCTTCGCCAGATTCTTCTTCATCGTCAGTCAACTCAAGCTCTTCATCGTCGTCTTCATCACGATGACGCTTTCGAGATTCAGTCTTTTTGTTTTCAGCCGCAACAACTGCAGAAATAACAGACGACGCCAAAGCTGATGCGAGTTTCCCAACAACCATTTCCGTCATAGAAGATTTTCCACGCGATTTTGACGAGACAGCTGTTTCTGCATGCTTTGATCTTTTCCCCGTGAAATGTTCTTCGTCTAGTATGATGAGATTGCATGGTTTAGACGATTTAGACCATGTACGGCGTGAGATTTGTGAATCGACATGAGAAGAGTTGTCGGACTTGGAAGAACCGGTAGATGATACGCTGGAGTCGTCGTCGTCAGTTTCTGGTTCAGGACGATTTGGATCGTCTGAATGTTTTTTGTATTTCTTCTCGAGCGACGACGCGAACAGCGCATTCAAACGCGAGATTCCATTCTTGCTTTTAGGCGTTTTCTTGATAATAAAAGGGCTCATTATAATCTTCTAAGTTGTCCAAATGAATTGACCATGCATTTAGAATATTGAATGAATTTCATTTCAATTTTTTTCATTTTAGAGGACAGAGATTGATCGACTTTCAAAGTCGATACTTTCAAAGTCGATACTTTCAACTCATGGAATATATTTATTCTATCTAATTATGATTTAAATAATAGATAAAATAAAAAATTGAAAACAATCTAAATATTATAATAGTTATATAAGAAGACCACCGAAAGGTTATTTTGTTAGTTTCAAATTAACAAATTTGTTTAAATGGCCGATTTTCAGAGATCAAAAAACCCTGCAAATGTATCAAAAATTATTGGAATTCAATTTAGTATAATGTCTCCAGAAGAGATTGTAAAAGGATCCGTTGCAGAAATTACAAATAGAGAAACATATGTCAATAATAAACCCGTAATCGGCGGGTTATTTGACCCGAGAATGGGTCCTCTTGACCCCGGAATGATCTGTCCAACCGATGGTTTGGATTATATGAAATGTCCTGGTTATTTCGGTCATGTAAAACTGGCTAGACCAGTATTTTACTATCAATATATTGGAACGATTGTGAAGATTTTGCGATGTGTGTGTATCAAATGCAGTTCGTTGCGTATTAGCAAATCTGCAAATAAGCAGTTACTCACACTTTCAGCTGACGAGCGTTGGACGCAAGTATTTCGACTTGCAAGCAAGATTAAGCGTTGTGGCGAGGATACAGAAACTGGTTGTGGTTGTCTTCAGCCGAAGCGTATTACAATTAAGGCCGGTCTTGGAAAAATTTACGCAGAATGGGACAACGTGAAGGGTGTTTTAGAAGAGTCGACATTAACGACGATTGCCGGAAGTGCGGCTGAGGCGGATAAAGACGGTTCATTATCCATGAAACTTACACCCGAAATCGTAATTAAAATTTTTCGAAGAATCAGCGACGAAGATGTTGAATTTATGGGATTCAGTCCAATATTTTCTAGACCGGATTGGATGGTCTGTCAGGTTCTTGCGATACCTCCTCCTGCAGTTCGCCCGTCTGTAAAAATGGACGGTTCACAAAGAAGTGAAGACGACATTACTCATATTATTGTGAATATTATCAAAGCAAATACGACTCTACAAGAGAAGATGAACGAAGGCGCACCGGCAAATGTGATTGACGGTTGGCATATGATGTTGCAATATTATGTCGCAACCCAGGTAAACAATAATATTCCTGGATATGCACCAGTTGCGCAGAGATCTGGTCGACCCCTCAAATCTATCCAAGAACGCCTGAATGGTAAGCAGGGGCGTGTTCGTGGAAATTTGATGGGAAAACGTGTAGACTTTTCAGCACGTTCCGTCATTACTCCTGATCCAAACTTATCGATTCGCGAATTGGGTATCCCTCTTAAAATTGCGAAAAATATTACGAAACCAGTTGTAGTAAATGACCGCAATAAGAAATTCTTGCTTCGTTTGACTCGAGCTGGTCCTGATGAGTATCCTGGTGCTAAAATTCTGGAAAGAAAGACCGGTGAATCTATATCACTTCGTTATGCTGATCGTGCAAATATTATGTTGAATAACGGCGATGTCGTTCATAGGCATATGATGGACGGTGATGCAATTCTATTTAACAGGCAACCTACACTTCATCGCATGAGCATGATGTGTCATATTGCCCGCATTATGTATCAAGGAGATACCTTTCGTATGAATGTTGGCTGCACCAAGCCATATAATGCAGACTTCGATGGAGATGAAATGAACCTTCACATGCCACAAGATGACGAATCAGAGATTGAGTTGCGTCACTTGGCTGCGGTTCCATATCAGTTAATTAGTCCTGCAAATAACAGTTCAATTATTGGGGTCTTTCAAGATTCGTTGATTGGATCATATTTATTTACGCGGGAAAATATCAAATTTACTCCGAGGGAGGCGATGAACTTGTTGGCGGCATATCCTCGTGTGAACGAGACGCTATTCAAGAGCGGCGAAGATGTCAGCAACTTCGACGTCCTTTCGCAAATTCTGCCACCACTTACGCTGAAGTACAAGAAGAAGGCATTCGGTGAGAAGAATCCAAATGAAGATTATGCAACATCGAATAATGTGGTTGAAATCCGAAATGGGCGAATGATTCGTGGTCAAATCGACAAGAGCGTGCTTGGTGGTGGTGGCGTGGGGTTGATTCAGCGTGTTTGCAACGATTTCGGAAATATAGCCGCCGCCGACTTCATCGACGGTCTCCAGAATATCATCACAGAATACATGAAGTCGCATGCGTATAGTGTCGGCATTAGCGATCTTATTGCGAATAAGACAACGAATACGCAAATCATAGATGTCATCACAAAGAAGAAGACGGAGGTGAAGAACTTAATCGACCAGGTCCATCTGGGGATTTTCGAGAACAAGACGGGGAAGTCAAATGAGGCGGAATTTGAGGCGAAGGTTTCGAATATTCTGAATACTGCGACGAACGAGGCTGGTGGTATTGGACAGAAGAGTTTGGACTCATCGAACCGATTTATCGGATTGGTGCTTTCGGGGTCGAAGGGTACCGACTTGAATATCTCGCAGATGATTTCGTGTCTCGGACAACAGGCGATTGAAGGCAAGCGTATTTCATACGGGTTCGACAGTCGCACGCTCCCGCATTTCAATAAGTTTGATGATGGGCCTCTGGCGCGCGGTTTCATCGAAAGTTCGTTTATTTCGGGATTGTCGCCGGAGGAACTATTCTTCCATGCGATGGGTGGTCGTATTGGTCTGATTGATACCGCTGTTAAGTCTGTTACATGGGATACACCAATCGTTGTTGTTGAAAATGAAATACCAAAGTACGTTAAGATTGGTGAGTGGATCGATAGTCACTTAGACGGTGAAAGTGTATCTAGAATTCAGTATATGGAAGAAAAAAATATGGAATATCTTGAATTGTTGCATCCAGTTAAAATAGTAACGATGGATTATAATGGAAATATAACATGGGAAACAATCTCTGCAGTCACGCGTCATGATCCGGGAGAGAAGTTGTTTGAAATTAAAACCAAAGCAGGGAGATATGTTACTGTAACAGCAAATCAATCGCTTCTTGTTTGGAATGAAGAGCTTCAGCAGTTTCGCGAGAAATACACCGAAGAAATCAAGGTCGGCGATTTCGTTCCTGTTGCGAAGAATGTGTGCGATTACAGTGCGGATGGCGAGGCCGACTCGGAAGCGGAATTTATGCGCGGCAAATACGCTGGTGCGGCCATTAACGTCCAAATCCCAGACGAAGCGTATGTCGCTGGAAAGGAGTATATCAGAGGCCTTCTTACTGCGTATATTGATCCACGCGTGGTTAAGACATCCACCGGATTTGAACTGAATTTCGGTAGTAATGTCCGCCTTACAGAAGATGTCGCGTTTCTGTGTTCGCGTCTGAATATTCACGCCGAAATTCATCAATCAGCATCTGCATCCATTGTCATTCGCGGTTCAAGTGGAAAAATGCTCGCATCATTACTAGGTTTATCGGTAGATCACGAAGTGGATGACGGCGACGACAAGGTTCGCACCCTTAATGACGTCATCTTGGATGAAATCATTTCAATCAAAAAAGTTGATCCAGCGCTTCATACCAAGATGTATGATCTCACTATCCCTAAAACACTCAATTTTGGATTAGCGAATGGTCTTCAGGTGCGTGACACTTCCCAAACCGGATATATCCAGCGCCGACTTATTAAGGGTATGGAGGATCTCAAGGTTGAATATGATATGACTGTGCGCAACGGGAAACAGCGAATTATTCAGTTTGCATATGGTGATGATGGTATTGATACGATCAAGGTGGAGAATCAGACGCTTCCACTCGTTGCGATGAGCCTTGATGAAATCTACGCCCACTTTCATATGCCTATGGACAATTCGAGTGATACCGAACAGAGTTCAATTACGGCATTTACAAAAGTAGCTTATGCTAAGATGAAGAAAGAGAAGGCATCTACGATGCATAAAATACGCGATCTGATTGATTATATGATTGAAATGCGCGACATGATCATCGACCGGATCTTTGGAAATCTTGATAACAAAAATGTTCAGATGCCGGTTTCGTTTACCCATATCATAAATAATGTTCAATCGCAACAGCAAATCAATCAGAATTCGATGGTTGATATTACACCAAATGAAGCGATGGATATGGTTTCAGACGCATATCGTCAATTGGAAAATATTCATTATGCGCCACCTACACTATTATTCAAGGTGATGTATTATTATTATCTGTCGCCAAAGGAATTGTTACTTATTAAGCGTTTCAATCGCAGCGCACTTACAATATTGTTGAATATGATTATATTGCAGTATAAGAAATCTATTGTTGCGCCTGGTGAAATGGTTGGAATGGTTTCAGCACAGAGTATTGGTGAACCAACCACACAGCTTACGCTGAACACATTTCATTCTGCAGGTATTGCCTCCAAATCAAACGCCACTCGCGGTGTTCCACGTATCGAAGAAATCTTGTCTCTTTCCGAAAATCCAAAGAATCCGTCAATTACGATTTACTTTAAGAAGGACGATGAGGGTACGCCAGAAAGGGTGCAGGAGTTCATTCCTATGATTGAGCATACGAAGATGGCTGAGGTTGTAGAGTCAGTTGAAGTATGCTTTGATCCGGACGACATGAATACGTTAATTGAACAAGATCGCGCGGTAATGACGCAATATCAAGAATTCGAAAAATTGATTGATGAGTGTGTTCGTGATGCAGCGCTTGTTACGTCGGGAGAGGGTGCAGCGGGCGGTGGTGGTGGAGAGGCTGCCCCCGAATCCAACGGCAACAAATCAAAATGGGTGATTCGCATCAAGATGAATTCTGAAGCGATGCTTGATAAAAAACTTACGATGGACGATATTCATTTCGCGATTAAAAATAGCTACGGTAATGAGGTGTCGTGTGCATTTTCCGATTATAATGATGACAATTTGGTATTTCGGCTGAGAATGGAAAATATTACGCAATCCAAGAAAACAAATAAGATTAACCCGCTTGATCAATCTGACCACATTTACATGATTAAGTCATTTCAAGATCAGTTGATGAATAATGTCGTTCTTCGCGGAATCAAGGGAATCCGTAAGGTCATGCTTCGAACGATCAAAAATACACTTACAAAGTCTGAAGGAGTATATACTAAAAAGGAAAGCTGGGTGTTAGACACAACTGGTACCAATTTGTTACATGTATTAGGGCTTGAATATATTGATGCAACGCGAACGGTTAGCAACGATATTCAGGAGGTGTATCGCGTATTTGGTATTGAAGCTGCTCGACAGGCGATTTATAATGAACTTGCAGAGGTGTTTGATGATTCACCCATTAACTATCATCATGTGTCTTTGCTGTGCGACAGAATGACTGTGTCCTCATCGATGATTTCGATCTTTCGGCATGGAATCAATAGTGATGATATTGGCCCAATCGCCAAGGCGTCATTTGAAGAGACACCTGAGATGTTCTTGAAGGCTGCAAGACATGCAGAGCTTGACCCGATGCGTGGTATTTCTGCGAACGTGATGTGTGGTCAAGAAGGTTACTATGGTACAAGTGCTTTCCAAGTAATGATTAATATGGAGGAAATGATGAAATATGAGTCTGTTGAATATAAACATACCGATGATAATGAAGATATTGAAGAGGCGTTTAAGGCTAACGCGTCTGTCGGACTTGAGACGGATAAATGTGGAATCCCGAAATTGGCGATTCAATCATGTGTTGATAATGTTAAGAAAGTTAGTCTTGGAAAGATGGACGATGACTACGATATCGGGTTCTAAATACGATAAACCCCACTAGAAATAAAAAATAATATTTGCAATATAATAAGCAAACGCGGCAACTTTATTTTTATTCAGATCCTCTCACCACGCGGTCTTGCGAAAACAAGACGACCAACATAAGTATTGAAAAATGTTTCGCTGACTTGAGATTTAATCCAGTTGTACGATTCTATATCTGATGCAACGATCAGTCCGCCCATTTTTGTGAAGGTTTTCTCCCTATTGTCAAGTTTGATGGTGTTACCCTCCTTTACATTTGAAAAAATATCCTCGATATATCGACGATCTTTGGAAGTCATTTGATTCTACTTAACCGGAACGAGTTGTTTATGTGTGTTTGTATTTCTAATAATTTCAATTCAATTTTATTAGAAATAGTGTGATTTTCAATAAATTACTTGCGGGTGGTTTTACGGCGTCTGGATTGATTTTTCCTAGATTTACGTTTCTTTTGTTTTATACTGCGGGTTTTGGACCGACGACGCCGGGTTGATTTTCCGGCCGTTTTGTTGGGGTTTACCAAGAATTGAGCATTTGCAGATTTTCTCAGCTGAACAGCACGAGGCTTAAAAGTGGTGGTTTTCGAAACGGGACTGTTCTTTTTAATTCCACCATCAATTAGATCACTAGGCTTAGGCATAGACATAGGCATAGTCATAGGCCTAGGCATAAGAGCACGAATATCACAAGATTTACATAAATTCAAAAAGTCTCCAATATATTTATTAGTTGCCGTTTGATCCGCACGATGATTGTTTATGGTTATACCCCCGCGGTCCCATTTTCCAGTTCCATGTACAACTTTTTCACCATCTACATAACTAAGAACATAATTTATATCTTGACTATCTAATTTATAATAAATATGAATGTGCGGATAACGATTGCCATTAACCACCGATTCCTTTATACAACAATCAGTTGGAGGGTATAAATAAATATTTTGTTGAATAGTACTAGTTCGGATACCGCCTTGTACATCATGTGTCTGATTTTTATCTACCCTCCAACCTTGCTCTATAGCATTAACAATTATACTTTGGAGAAAGGCTTGATTTGTATCCGCCATTAAAAATAAATTATATCCTTATAATAACATTCTATTTTTATATGTTTGCCTATGTTTTCCGCGATAATTTCGCCTAGTTGTCTTTCTACTTTTATATTTTCGTATTCTCGTTTTTGATTTCATTTTTGGAGTGTCATTAAATGCACCAGCAGTTTTTATCGGTAACGAAAGTGTTGGATATTCTTTATAAGTGTGTGTGTATTTAATATAATCCGAACTTGCCCAGTTGCGCCCTCTCTCCGGTGCAATTCGCCAACTATGATCGTATTGAACATCTTTTTTACCCATTATTCTATAATTATGAATATATACTATTATAATAGCTAAATAATATATATTTACATCAGGATTATGCCTTATCGCGACTTCGCAATTTCAAAACATACCGTCACAACAATATACAAATAATAATATTAAAAAAACGTTACAGCGCCTATACGTAAGAATGAAACATTTACACAATAGGTGCTGCTTGCCCTCAACCGCCATGCTGCATTACGCGCTTATAACTACGACGACTACGCTTAACCATCTTCTTGTACGTTTTACGGCCTTTTCCTCCCTTCAGAGGATTACGCGCCCTTGACCGATTTGTATTTGACCTTGAACTTATCTTCTTAGAGTTAGTAGACATAATAATAGGTATTACTGTTTATAATATAAACGCAGAAAATAAGCATTTGAATTATAATGCAGAAAATGCTCGTTGCGGGGCTCGAACCCGCGACCTTGGGCTCATAAGACCCACGCTCTAACCAACTGAGCTAAACGAGCTAAGACAATCGGATAAGGCACTACATACTCCTTCTCCGATATACTATATTTATTTTGTTTTAAGTCGTTTTTTTTTCGCATATCTTATAGACAGCATATTTGCTAATATAAAAGCAAATATGATGAAGAATAATACCGGCAACCCGTTTCGATCGAGTGACCTCAGGGTTATGAGCCCTGCGCGCTGCCCCTGCGCCATGCCGGTAAAAACAAGTGTGTGCTGCGTTTTTTGTCCAGCTCGACAAACAGTTTCTTTACAACCCAGGCACTAAAAACCTAAGGACCAAGTACAAACCTGGTAAACTGTCAAAATGAAAAATACCGGCAGTACGTTTCGATCGTACGACCTCGGAGTTATGAGCCCCGCGCGCTTCCCCTGCGCCATGCCGGTTAAAAAGTTCGACGCTGTCAAGTTCCATTTACATTATGAATCAATAGTTTGCTGAATAAATTATAATAGATAATCATCACTTAGCGGACCGATCACCCTAAAGTGCGGTCAGTTAACAAGTAACGAAAGGGTGCAGAAAATTGATTAATACTATGAATAAACCCAACATGTTCGTAAACAAACATTCGCGTCTTTGTGAGAGATATGAAAATCACATTCTCATAGTATACAAAGAAAATATATTTAAGTTCTTTTAATAGATATTGATAATTATTGATAATTATAATTATTGAATATCTTCTAATAATTTTTTCTTCCTAAAACAACCAAAAAATTTCCTAAATACGTCATACCATTTTCTCGATGCCAACGGACATACTTCAATCCTAACCAATTTAAAACTCGTATCTAATAATCCAACAGCCATTACTTCTTCCTCACCATCTAACGTAAGACAAAATACCGACTTTAAAATAAAATGTAGCAGAAGCATAACATGTTCCTTTGAAACTGGAAATTTATATATTTCTCCATCATTTATTTCATTAAATGCGTGGATAATAAAATATACGAGTTGAATGAATTGAGGTGCATCATTTATGTCTATCTTTCCGTCGTCCATTATTTTTTTAAATGAAATATCTAATATATAATTAAGTTTATCGCGTATCCCTTCCACGCATACATATTTTTTAATATTTCCTAATTCGGTTGCATTTAATTCGTCTTTAAATTCTTCAAATTGTTTCTCTATTTCGTTGTATGCTAAAGCTGGATTGTTCAATATCGGCTTCAGTTTCGATCGAAGATATGGTATTGTTAAAATTAAATTAAACGCGATATCCTTAACAAAATTAAACAAAGAGATCTTAATTTTCTTTATTTCTTCATCATCATCATCATAATCAATACGTGTATCTTTGACTTCTTCATCATCGTTTATTTTAATTTTTCGTTTTTTACTAACTCTTCTGTGTGGCGTAATTGTATTGGCGTCGTGTTTTGCATTATTAATATTTTTTTTAGAACTTGAACTCGTACTCGAACTAGCACTAGCACTCGCACTCGAACTCTCACGCCCAGTCGCAGCGGCAGTCGCAGCGGCAGTCGCAGTTATTTTAGTATTCACATTCGAACTCATATTTACTGGTGTTGTTATCGGTGTTGAAAATGGGTGTTTTATATTATTATTATTATTATTATACGAAGACAAAAGATTCGGTTGCTGTATATTTATTAAATAATTATTGGGTACTGTCGGTGTGAATGCTGATTCAGATGATTGCGATGATAAAACATTTATAGGGATAAACGCATTTTGTATTTTACTAGCTATATTATTGTCTTCAGAAATAGATAAAATAACATTATTACCGCTACCGCTATTACCACTATTGCCGCCAATACTCGTATTAACTACATCTGGATCTGGTATATCAAATACAAAGTCACTTGCATCAATATTTGTTATTTCGGGGTCATTCGGGGCAACAGTTATTGTCCGAATTATACTCATATCTGTATTATTATTGATCTCATTTATAACACCTTTGTTTGATATTACAGTATCAGCTCTAATTGTATGTATTGATGACATAAATGTATTTTTATATTATCAATATATTTTGTTTTATTTTACGAGTATTATGTTAACTAAACATTAGTTATTAAAGGAGCGGTGGTTTACCAAGAACTTGACCTCCACTTGCACTAGATCCTACATTCGACAAACTCATAGAAACCGATACAGGCGCATCATCTTCATTTTCTTCTACATCGGACAACACCGCGGCTCCAGCCTCAGACGGCTCTATAGAAGTTTTTACAAATACCTGCTTCGGTTTATTCTTAATATTAGAGATTTTAAACGTTGTTATGAAACGCTCCAACGTAAACGGTTCATCAGCATCAATCTCTCGAGCAACGATATCTTGCAACTCTTTAGTTCCGACAGATAGAGGTATTCTAAATACTGAATGTTCCCTGTCTACTTTCAGTTCTAATAACGCGAAACGAGAGATTGAACCTTGAGAAACGCCAAATGGATGGACAAAAAAGTATGTCTCGATCGATGAATCACCATATAAGACTAGTAAATTTTTACCGTTCTCAATAAGTAAAGACTGTGAAACAAAAACAATCGGTATTTTAAAATACCTAGCTAATATCCATATATCAACATTCGTTAAAAAGTAATTTTCACTCTGAATAACTGTTGAAAATGTGGCTTTTCCTTCTAAAATCAAATTCGCGTATTTTTTCATTCCATACCCATTTAATATCATATTCAACTTTTTATCGAATGTTGGCATTCTTGCAAACTCTTCATACGCATCTATTAATATTTCTTTAATCTTGGTAACTGTCATTCCGCCCAACTGATCCACATGCTGATGTTGACAATTATCACAAACAAAATAATTACACATAGTGCATGCAAATTCAGTTTCACCAACACCAATATTCGAATGACATCTTTTACATTCTGCACTTTCGTCCATTAATCCAGACGCTATCTCTGCTTCAGCCGATGCCTCTAATGATGCAGATATAGATTCTGCAGGTCGAACTCCAGCGACTCTTCTCTTTGATCGATGACAAGTATGTCCACTCGGGCATTTAGATGCAGATTGAGCTACCGATCTAAGTATTGTTAGCATTACATCGAATGAACATTCCTCACTCTCATTCGAAAATAATATTTCATACGTATCTCTCGGAAAAAATAAACGTTGCATCTTATCCGTAACTTTACGCTTCGAAACTTGATTGCAAAAAGTAAGAACGTGATCTATCTCACTAATATTAAATATTTCAACACCACTAGCCTTTATCGCGCCTGCTTCACCACGATCTCGTACTTCTGCAGAATTTAGACGCACAACCTGTGCGCCAGACCCCGATTCAACACCATGTAACGATTTATATGAATCGATGTATCCTTTTCGATACATATTATCATATGCTTGAACTCTTGCACCATCGTTTTGATTTGGGTTTACTGTATAAAAATGCGTATTTGTAACAAATGGATTTGGGTCAACCGGATCTAAATTCTCAAAATATTCTTGTGTAATGAGAGATTCTAATAATATGATTTCGTCATCGTATAAATTATACTTTGTTTCTTGGAATGTGAGATATTTGGACGGCTCAAACATAAATAGTTTTACACGCTCATATCTAATAATTTCATCTGTTAATTTACCGTAATATGCAATTGAATTATCGATTGATTTGTACATTAAGTTTTGTTGCGGGAGAAGCAATTTACATAATCCACCATGCTCTTTAATGCAATATTTCTTAGAACTGCATGTTTTTTCATCTTTATAAACACAACCAGATACTTCTCCTATTGTTTTAAGAGTTTCCTTACTGTATTTAATAAATCCTACATATTTACTAAGAGTTCGTTTCATAAGTTCTACTATTTTTGAAAGCTTGTTCGAATAAATCATAAATGTTGAGTTTAATATTTTTTCGACCTCGTCTTTTAGTGCCTTATTTTCTGGCTTATTCATTATAATACGAGCAGTATTTCGGAATACATTATAGAAATTCGTCTCCAATCGAACATTTCTCACGTATTTCTCTCGAACCTTGTCTACACTTCCATTCTTTTGTGTAGTAATTATCTTTTCAGCAATAAGTTGATTCCCTTCCGTTACCGTTGGAATTCCATCGTCTTGGTTTAATTGCGCGTCCTTTTCAACATTTATTTGCAAGAATTGATTGGTTTCAGTAATAATACCAATTACAATACCTTCTTCAATTACTTTAACTTTGGGTCGACAATTTATAATTTGTTTTGTAATTTTTTTAACATGATCCGCTACCAAATTTAAAAATTCAACCTCTTCCTGATAACTGTTTAACCATAATTCATCTTCGTCCATCATTACAAATGGATACTCGTATATATTATTGTCACGCGCATCAGATAATAATTGTAATCCTTCAGCTTTTTGTGAATCTAATGCTGGTGTTGCTATACCGGCATTTATCTCTGTCTTACTACGAGTAATCGGTGCAGATGGTGCAGTTGGTATTACTCCAGCATACATCTTCCGTAGTGATGATCTTTTAACCAGTTCGGACGGTGTTAATTTCGTAATAGTTAATGTTTGTTTTATTTGAAAACCAATTACCTTGCCATTATAGTTCATTACTTGTGATAATATCTCAAACCCGGAATCTTTCAGCATTTTTGCGATCTGCTTTGCCGGTTTATTCATTACATACTTATATTGACGCGGTTGACTAGAATGTAAACGACAATAACTAAAATAAATATCGCGAATTGTTTCGATGATATGCTTTATTTTTGGCATAATCGTCTTGCTTTTTATAGCGAACCTCCCAAGAACGTTGAATTTTCCATTTGATTTACTCTCAAACGAATAGATCGGTTCGTAATATTTGTCACGTTTCATTATAATAATCGTTTTTCTGTTAGGATCAAATGAATCTCCGGAGTATGAATTTGTGGGGCAAATTACCTGCACATTATTCGTTATATCATCGTCAGGAATATTAATAAGAATAATATTATTTCCGTTATCAAATAGTTTTGGGTTTGGTAATGAAACGATATCCCATAAGTACGTATGATCCATAATAACATCATCATCACTCAAATAACTTATGAAATTTTCAAATGCATTACACATTTTATGAAACATCACATTCGTGTTTTCTGGCGAATGTTGAATCTGTAACTTTTTATATATTTCAGACGTTTTATACTTATCGATATCCCTCTCGTGTATTTCATTCTTACTATTATAGAATGTATCTACCAACGTTCCATTTTGTAAAGAAATGAATCTGTCAAGATCGAGAGATTCCTTAATAATATTTCTCATATTACGTATTGTCGGTACGATATCGCTTAACATTTCTTGTGGATTCATACTACTTGATGAAAGTGCGGCCGCACCTCCTGGCGCCCGTGGAGTCATCGGAATCGGCGTTTCATCGTCGGAATCATAATGTCCAGCCACCCCTCCAGATGCGGATATTTCGCGCGTTTCTACATTTGATGATTTCATAACAAGTGGAGATGATGCTAATGGTGTTTTATCTTCGGAACTTGACACAGCACCACTTTGCTGTTTTAATTTCAACGCATTTGCTTCGATCGTTTTGGTAAACATACTTAACAATTTTAATGAGTCAATCTTACCGGGTCCCTGCTCGGACGTAGAGACTTTACCACCACTTTCTAATACAATAGAATCTTCAATCATATTTTTTATAACACTACCTTTGCTTTGTAGTGCACTTTTGGCGTCCGGCGGATTTCGCCTTTGTGATATGTTCGTTTCTACCGACGTTTTAATTTTCCCTTTGTGTTCCATATAATAATATGCGATCACCGATACAAATGATTGTTTATCATTTGCTTCAACTCCGCGTCGTAATAAACATGGGGTGTCTTTCTTTAATGCGGTATTTTTAAGACTTACTTGACAATTGCGATTATCAGTAAACAAGAATTTCTGTATTTGTATCGGAAGATACCCCCATCTATTATTATCCAGCGGAAATTTATCTGAACTTAAAATTCTGTCGTCCTTTATCTCTCCCATTTTTACAATTTCCGAGTGATTTTCAACTTTCGGTTTTTCAGAATCGATTGGTTTTAATGGTTGACTGGCTGGATTTTCTTCGATAATTGCGGCAGCGGGAAGTACCGGATTCTCGATAGAACCGGATTGTATATCACCACTATTCGCTGATATTGCAGCGGCGGAAGCAGCAGAACCAGCTGGTTTCTTGACTTTTGATTTGTCTTTTACCTTTATTTCCTCGTGTTGTTTTAGTTCACACTCTTCGCGGCGTTTTGTTTGAGACGGCTTATCCCACTGACTAAAACAACAAGGAACACACAACCCCTTCGGGTGTACGTCCTTTTTTAAAAACCCCGGATAATGCTGTTTGTAGTTACCCTTTTCATCAATATGATATTTATCGTCCGTAAACTCGAAAATGTTTGTTCCAGGAGGTATTTTTTTTGACTTGTGTGGTATTATTTTTCCAAATTTACCGGATTTAACTTCGTCTTCAGTAAGACTCGTATTATGTTTTAAACTCCAATAACGTGGACAAATATAATTATACTGATTTTTCGGATTAGACCCATATTTTATACTTTGAGAATATGAACCCGGGTGCTCTTTATCAATACGCGACTTCTCATCATCTGTAATAATAACTGGTTGTCGCCCATAATGACTTGGACAACTACGGGAATATGCATTAAATTTGCCAACATCTTCATTCAAATGAATATCCGGATCACGTTCTTGTATCCGTTTAGAAAATGGATTTGGATTAGCTAGTTCCATTCCAGTTATATCTGACATATCTTCATGACCACTTTCGAGACCACTTTCGAGACCACTTTCGAGACCACTTTCGAGATCGCTTTCTCCGCTGCTATCAGCTGCACTAGCCTTTCTCGATTTTACAACACCACCTTGCGCTTTTGGACCTTTGTCGCCTTTCGATTTTCCTACCCCACCAATTTGTTCTTCTTCTTCATTTTCCGATTCATCTTCGTCCATTAAACCGAAAAACGCTTCATAATTTTCCGCACCTTCGCCACCCGCCGCTCCGGCAACATCTTCTTGAGCGGCCACTTCAAATCCAAATACCAATTTCTCACCAATTATCGCAGATGTAACACTTTCTGTATATGGTTTTCTAGTAGCCGAAGTTATATCAGCCACTCCGTCGATTTCTGCTTCTTTATCTTCTCTATTCACTTCCTTTGTAACCGCTTTATTTTGCGATACCTGGACAAAGGTTCTCAACTCTCCGCCATCTTCGGATAGTTGGATATCCGACGGGTAAGGTTCTGGAGCGGCGCTAGCGCTACCTTGAAGAAATATGTCTGAAGACTCGGACGAAAACACATCACTTTCCGCTGATGCTGATACACGACTTGCGACTTTTAAAGATAAAGCAGGCTTTTTGGTAGCACCACTACATAATTTCTCTATTTCAGAATAGGGTACATCAGTAGATCCAGGATCTTGGTATATTCTAATAATGGAATCTATGTACATTTGTAGTATTTGCAAAAACATTATATTATTGATGCTCGATATCTCCACCGATATAATATTATTAAACTGTCCCTTTGTTATTTTTGTTAAAAACCCAGGATTATTCTTAATACGTATTGTACCACCCCTGTATCGCGAAAGCTGTTGAAGTTGTATTGAATTCAGTAATGCAGCAATCTTCATTTTTGCGTCCTGTTCTTCCAACATGTAATTCTCTCGTAATCCATCAATAATCTCTCGATCTGTATGTCTTTTATTCATCATTTCTACGATGTATGCCTCTTGACTTGTCATATCATTATAATTACTTACCCGTTTATACCTCAGCAATATTCCCTTTTTCAAACTCCCCTCGATTTCATTAAACACACTCGAAATACACTTTATCATCGTCTTTATTTCGATGTTTTTACTGATCGATAACTGTGAAAAATATTCGATATTTACTATATCAATATTATCGTCATTAAAACTCTTAAATAATTTCATCTCATACCCACTTTGTTCAATATATGATTTCACAACCTCTAATACTGGGTTCACGGTTGCGATTATAATCTCGTTCACTTCCTTTACAGAAAATGAGAACGTGAAATACGTTTTTACATGAATTGACCCATCTGCCTGAATTTCGCATATAACAGGAATCGAGAGATTATTCGCCTTGTGTCTTGGATTCTCATTATTCATATACGAATAATGAATGTATACTGCAACACTCTTTTTACGCGCACACGTTTTCATTAGTCTGAAAATATCACTCTTAGGTAAAAATGGTATTTTTCTACCGCTTTTTGAAGTTCCCGATGTAAACAATTTATATATATTGTCTAACCGTTTTCCGGGATTCAACTTAATAAATGGAATATTCTCATCACAGTGAATCTTTTTAAACAACGCATCGAGAGATAAATTATATTTTGTTTCTGGGTGAATAATAAGTTCGATACCTCGAATACCATCGTCTATATATTCATTCTCTTTTGTTCGTCTCTCGTATATATCATATAACAGTTTCACATTCGATGTCTGTCTCATGAAATTTTCATTCATTATTTTATTATCCATTTCATATAACTTTTCTCGATGCATTTGCAACGTGTCGATAGAATGTATAGTCGTTAAATCGGCATCACCTTCGGACGATGCAATACTTCGCTCTGCTAACGAAAAACGCTGTTCATCTCGAAAAACTGCCAAATACGGGAAATATAATTGTATCGCATACTTGGTACTCATTACACGAGAATTCGGAAAACTAGCAACTCCTAATTCTGCCTGAACTTCTGGTTCTGACAAAGATTCCGTATATCGCAGAACATCTTCTGCAGTAGTTAAATATATTGTATTATTTAGAAATTGCCCAACATCAAGTAATACTTTCTTATTCGTCGTATTTATAATTTCGCTTATATGTGATTCCAAAAATGGATCCATGTATACCGCATCAAATGGATTAACTGAATAAGGATAATCATGTGAAACTGAACTCAGTTCTTGTCCCATAACTACATTCATAAATCGCGGGGCTTCTTCTAATTTTAAATTCAAAATATTTGAATATCCGTAATTTCCTGTTTCTGGCGATGGATCTCCCAACTTAGTAAAATCAGTATATTGTCTTGCAACATCTTCTGATAAATCTGCACCACCATAATCAACTACTTCTTTTGGGTGGTTGTCTATATTCAACAGAAAATTTTGTATACGAATTGGGGTTATTTCCATTTTCCCGTTGGAGGTAAGCTGATCGTTTATGTGAGTACTTTTAAGATGTTTCACTTGCTTACAAAACATATATAAATCACCATATGTGAGTCGAAGTGGCAAACGTGTGTGAATTAACAACTTCTTTTTTATGGTTTCAATCGAATCATCTGGATATATTCTTTCAGGCAAAAATACCACATTAATATTCGTTTCTTTTATAGAATTTAATTCATATTTACTAAATATGTTTTTAAATATTTCATGTTTTGGATCACTTTTAAAGTGCTCATTTACATTAATCGTTCTTGTTTCATCATCTTCTGTAATATCATATTCAACTTCTCCAAAGAACACGTATAATGTATTATCCGAAATGGTTAATGATGGTTGTGGTCGTGATACCGATGCCGAACTTCCCGCTTCTACTCCCATTATCATCTCCGGCTCTTGTACCGGTGCTGCCTCTGCCGGTCCCGGCTCTGTTGTAGATTTGACACCAGAATCAATAGGTTTGGGTTCTTGTAAACGTTCTGATAATATATCCTTATAATCGTTAGGCGAACGAATATGACATATTTTATATATCGGAATCTCCCTCTTTTGCATACGATTATTATATATTACCTACTAATCTAATATAATATATAATTATTTAATTCAGTTATGTGTATTTATGAATATAACTGAATTAAATATAGTTTCATATAATTCATATAAATCAATAATAATGAATCGTGTAACCGAATATAAAATGATTGTTGCATTATGCCGTGGTGGCGGTATAGGTTTTCGAGGTTCTCTTCCGTGGCCTAAACTAAGTCGGGATATGCGATTCTTTGCTGAAATGACAACTTCTTCTGCGGTACCAAATAATAGCGCCGTCATTATGGGGAGCAAAACCTGGAATAGTTTACCTGATTCATCGAAACCACTTAAGTCTCGCGATAATCTTATTATTTCAAACAGTAAATTTCTTTCAGAAAATGTCGAGTCCGATGCATTTACTTGTAGCCCTAGTGTTCGTTATATCAGACATTTGAATAAAACACCAGAATATACTACGAATTATGATGTCGCGTGGATTATCGGTGGTGCATCTATTTATGAGCAAGTAATTTATAATAATACATTCAGTATTTCTGAAATATATATGACATTTGTAGATGAACTATACGAATTTGATACTATATTTCCAGTAACGTACCAATATGATACAATCGATGAAATTTTGCAACTTCATAATAATTCACTTAATAAGAGAATATGGACTTGGACTGATTCTGATAACATTCCGAAATATATATCTTTTAATAGTGATAATAATGATGAATACTACTCGGTAGAAGATGTTGATCGAAATATTATTTCACGTTTGACACGCGATTCCGACCTAATCGCAACAAAAGAACGACGTATCCCAAATCTGCGGTTCTTGAAATTAAAGAGGTTATTGGTTATATAAATTCTGAATTAGTTATCATAATATGGGTTATCGTTTATGGTCATTCCACAATACTCTTTGGGTTTTATTTTGTAGTCTTCTGGTGTATAAACCTTTATTTTTTGGGCTTCGTCAATAATAAACCTAAAGTTATTCCAAAATTCATCTTTGTGTCCAACACTTTCCGTCATAATATGACTGAGTTCATGAAGAGCGACAAATGTTAACGTATTTTCGTCAATCAGCTTATTCCCTTTTTTTGTAGTATTCACACAAAATGCGAGTTTTTCACCCTTATTCTCACTATATGCAGTAAATTCACTTGTCGGTAATGTTTCACTAACTTTTTCCGGATTAAAATTCTTTACTAAACGTTTTACATTATCACGTTCCGGAAATGTTTCGCCCATATGTTTTACAACTTGTTTCATTTTTTGAGTTACTTTTGCAAGAAGATCTGCCGCTAATTCTAATTTGGCGCGCTCACGTACGCAATATTTATTACCGTCGACCTTGGATACGATACATTTTAACTGAAACGCGTCTGATTCTTGATATATTTTTAAACAAATTAATATGACGAATACAATAATAATATATCCAAATATACTTGTTTTAAACATCTAATCTATAGTTTGATATATATTTTTGATCTATTATTTATATATTGCTTATATTTTATTTTGCATTCGGAAATAGAAGCTTATCCACCGTAGTTCGAACGCAAAACAATCTATGAAATATGATCCCGAGAATGAATAATACCAACACGGGTTTCCATATTGCAAGGTCCAGCCATCTTGCAATTAAAACACCGCCGATTATCGTAAACACAACATCAACGATCGCTATATTAAATATTCGAAACGAATGCCCACCTTCATTTGGTTTGCCAAAACTATCCTTATATTTACATAATCCGAGAGATTCAAGCATTATAATGTATCCAACCAAAACCGATGCTTAATTATCTTATATTTTGCATATATAATTAAAATTAATGCTATAATAACAGGAATCGGTATATTGTTAACATTACCAAGAATATAGTTATGTTCTGCCTGTTCCGCCGGTTTGTCGCGTTCATTCCAGCGAATCACTAAAAGCGCCACACATAATAAGACCAATATGAATAATGCTGTAAAATTAGAAAATATAGTCAACACGACTTCGCTGTTTATAAGAGAAAATATAACCGATATTATAAATGTCACTATAATTGCATTTGTTGGAGTATTGTAATCACTGACCTTCTTCCAAAAATCGACGTTACTTATATGGTTTTCTTTTCCAGTCGAGTAAATAAAACGTGAGGCAGATAACAAGGATAGAAATGCGGTATTAAACATAATCAGTAAACCCGCGATATATGTGACTATTCCAGCATTTTTACCCGCCACTTTTTCGTATATCTTTGAAATTAAATTATACGTTGTCGATGCTGTCTTAAATTTCAATACGCAAATACCTGTAACAATAATAAGTAAGTAAATCACCGAAGTCATTATAAGTGTGTATATGAGCGCATTTTTATTGTCGTTTGGATCTATCGTCTCATCACTCACCTTTACGATAAAATCATACCCGTTAAACAAAAATAAAGACAATATTCCTGATAACACGATGGAATCCCATGGCATCTCTGGCATAGTTACTACTTCATTAACGCATAACTTTGGCGCGCCTAATAATATAGCGCCACCCAATACAGCCAACATTAATACTGTTATACTAATCGCAACTAACTTCGAAAAATGTATACCTAAGTAATTGATTGCACACATGAGCGTAATGATCACTATACCAAAGAGAATCTCAAATGTAACATTTTCACCCAAATGATATGAAAAATATTGGCTTTTGCTTATATATTTCGACATGGATATCACGATTGTTACAGCAGATAAAACTGCAAACAGATAAATTACATATAGTGCAACTTTACCCATATCATCACCCATCGTATCCTTTATTGCAGTATACTCCATTATATTACTCTTATGTCGACTGTATATTTCTAAATAGACAAACCCCATTATAATCGAAACGATCGCAACAACAATAAATGCGGCTATTGTATGATTTCCTCCATAAAGAATCGACTTTCCAAGAATTACGAAGACACCTGCACCAATTACGTTACCTAAACCCATTAAAGTCAAATCCATAAGGGAAAGTTCTTTTTTTAAAACTCCGTCGCTGGCATCTTTGTCCGTTTTTATATCTAATAATGGGTTTGATAAGTAACCTATCGGCGTCAAAGGCTCCATTTTAATATTATCTTGTTGTTATGATATTGTATTGTTGTATTGTTGTATTGTTGTATTGTTGTTTTATTATATATGTATAAACAGATGTTAGTTTATAGATATAAAGTATATGGCTACGCAAATAATATCTTTGTATAATTACTGACCACCGCAACCAATCTCAAGAGGAGTGCGCATAAGGTCAGGTGCAAAAGTGCTCTGGTTCCAAGGACCGACATTCAACTGTGGGTTAGGCGGCTCAGAACGAAGCTGAAGGTTGGCGTTCTTCATCGTGTTTCCGATAGTGTCGATACCTGTCAAGAAAGTTGCGGAAAGCAAATTCTGGCTGGTAAGATCACCACTTCCGGCAGGGTTCAAGCTGCCCCACTGATTGTTGGTGTCGCGAGGAAGAAGATCAGAAGGATTCGCGACTGGCATATTCACTCCACCGGCGGGAACACCACCTTGTCCGGTGGTAGCGTCAACAACAGCATAACCACCAGATGCACCGGTAGCGACAGGCATCGCTTGCTCACTAAAGGTTACCCTTGGGCGATTAGCGGGATCACTCTGCATGGCATTCATAGGAAGGACCTTTTGCTCGGAATAGCTATAAACTGCATAGACAAGAACAACTGCGCCTAAAATCACAAGAATGTGATTCGTGCGAAGTGTTTTCTCTAAATCAGACAAAAAACTCATATTATAATTTAATTGTATATAAAATAAATGATAAAATAATATATTTAAAATCATAGCAATATAGATGCATTTTATAGATAAGCTGTTATTGAGATATTTTCTTATGAATAGTTGAATTACTCTTCGATCCTGATCCTCTTCCTATTTTCATACCCAAATCAGAATCAGAATCAGAATCAGAATTGGATTCCGAATCTTCTAAATCATCTAACATATAAGCAGCTTTAATCTCTTTTGCTTCTAAATATGCTCGAATTGCAATCTTTTTCGCATCTTGTGCTTTTCGCTTTGCCGTCTTATACATTTCATATAACACATCTTTGTGCTTTTTTAATGTAACTGAATTGTTGTTTGTTTCGTTCATATTTTTCCACGCATTTGATGATTCTCTTTTGTTTTGTGTAACTCCACTACTATTGCTAGATTGTGATGTAGTCAACGCAGGTGTTTTATTATCATCACTATTATTTGAATCTAAATTAAATGTCGGCTGTTCTACATCGATTGTATTCGGTATGTTATTAAAATCAATATCTACTTCGGTTAATTCAAAATGTTTTAATGAACCATTATCATACCCAACTAGGTCACGATCAGCTGGTTCTGAACAATTTAAAATAGCGTCACTAATAGTTCGTTCGTCACGACATACAATATTTAACGTATCTTCGCCTAAATATTCCGCTCTTTTTATTAGATCGGCAGTCTCATATGTAATAGAATTATCTCCATTTTCATTATCATTATTGTTATTGTTTACATTATTGTTTACATTATTACTCATTTGTTTATTTGTTTCGCATTTAACGACCTCGCTGTTTTCATATTGTGACTGATGAGCACTATAATTGTTATTCTGTGGAACATTCGGCGGTGAAATAATACATGTTTCAAATAAAGGCAAATCTGGTACCACTAACACCTGTCGAAGTATCAACTCTATTTGAAAATTACGTTTTGTAAATTTTATTCCTTGAAATTCTATAATTGATATAATTTGATGGTCTGATGTTACATATTCTACCGGAGAGATTCTTCTGTTTTCATCAAACACCTTGCATAAAAATGCTTGATTATGGGGAGATATTCTGTTTAACTCCAAATTAACGCGAACTAGATAACTTTGACCACTCTTAAATGGTCGAATCGGCGGGGTAAATGAATTTTCTATATCATGTTTATCCAGCTCCTCCGTAAACCATAAGTTCCTTTTTTCAAATAATAAGTCGATCGAATATTTTTCTAAATTGGCGATCCAATCAATAAAATCAGAGTCATCATTTGTTATTAAAATATCTATATACGCCTTTTTATTTGCAACAACTATACCCTGCTTCGATCGCGTTTTATTCGTTTGGATATATAACGGCGCCTTATTACCGTTGTATGAATATTTTGTCAAATATGAACCACCAACGATACCATTCGGAGATGTCAGTTTAAGTTTATCAAATTGAAACGTTTCGTCTCCCTTGTGTACGTCCATTTATGTAGTGAAATTATATCAAGTATCAATTAGTATGAATTGAGATAATTTAGATTACTCGATTACGCTTATTTACGAATCTTTCGCTTTTTACATTTTGTGTCTTAAGGTTTATCCTATGTTATTTATTTACTAAATATCTTGATCACAACTGATTTCGTTAATAGTATTCAAAGCCTGCCTGGACATATACCAAGTTCTTCACAGCCCTCATCTGCAATAAATTCGCCGATTTGTGCTAATACGATCGGCGCGATATTAACTGCAGCATTCATGCACTCATTTTGTACAGATGTTGGTAAAAATGTACAAATCTTTTCAATATCGTTTGTAATGATTCCTAAAACCTTTGGATTATGAAAAAGTGTCGTATTCAATTCTGTTGCTACATATGTGCACATCTTACATTCAACTTCTCCATTTGCGTGAGGCTCATAATGGTATAATATATCATGGAGTTTGTGTTCATGATGAGACGTGGCATTTAATTCGACTGAGTGTGCGTTAACGAGGATCAATCCATGTTGAGAATCAGATATCGGAAAAAGTTCAGGCAACAGAATTGCTGCCAACATAAGAGAAAGAATACGTTGTGGAAAAATCATTTGACTGTGTATTATACTAATATTACATAAATTATTTTAATTTAGTTTAGGATATTTTCGTTGTATATAATATAACAAACATAATGGCAAGAAATAGCAGAAGCAGCAGGAGCGGTAAGAGAAGTGGTAGGTCCGGTCAAAGGCAAAATCAACGCGGAGGTGAGGCAGAGTATGCGAGTGCACACTCTAAATTACCTCTCCAGACCGGAGGTAATCCGAATAATGGAGCCATTACTAATGGTTTATCCACAGAAGGTAATAAACTTGTAATTTCCCCTGAAACGATGGCGCAGGCAAAAACCATCGCTGAGGGATTGTTGCAAAATTTAGGAAATAGCCAAAAGGGTGGTGGTGAGGTTTCTGCTTATGAAGCAGAGAAGGGATTACACGGAAGTGCGCTTTCTGGCGGCGCAAGATCTCGTAGCCGCGCTTCTCGTCGTGGTGGAAGCAAGAGTTCGCGAAGGCAGCGTGGCGGTATGATGCCTGGTGTTATGACGGCAGTTGAAACCGCTTTAGTTCCTTTAGGATTGTATCTTGGCCAAAAGGCACTTCAGTCTCGAAGCGGCAAAGGTAAGGCGTCATACAAATCATTTAGCAATAGATTTTCTCGCCGTAGCAATCGTGGCCGCAAGTAAATATTTTATTAAGAAGAGAATATAAACATATTTTACATATTTATATTATCAATAGTCATATTAACAACATCATACGCAAGAACCATAATAATCATGAGCGCAACTGGTAACAATAATAAGCCCGCGCCTGTAGAATCTGTATCGCATACTACTCCTCCTACACTCGAAAAGAAAATACAAAAATGGGTTGAATTAGACGACGAAATTAAAGTGGCAAATGAAGAAATAAAGGATATTCGCACAGAACGATCAATCATCAACGAGGAGATTGTTGAAATCATTCAAGAGCGAAACCTATTAAAGGCGACAGTTAATATTAGTGACGGTAAATTACGGTTTGTGACTACAAAACAAACTGCACCACTAACACTAACATACATCGAAAAATGCCTTAAGGAAATCATCACAAATGAAACTCAGGTTGAAACGATTATGTCGTATATTAAGAATAAACGTGAAACAAAAACAACGACAGAAATAAAACGTGTCTATAATGAAAAACCGTCTCAAAAAGGAGGAATCCCAAGTGCTACCGTAGAAAATAGCGATTCCGATAGTTAAAATACATTCATGCATGTAAAATCTACAAAATGATAATATATGGTTATTTCAAGTAGTTCAATTATAATTATTTGTAATCTATTAGAAATGAGTCGTTTGCAATATTTTAATCCCGAACATGATTTAGTATTTCATAAAAATAAAGAAGGCCAGCTGATGAGTGGTGGTTATCAAATCAGTAATTTATTATTTGAGAACAAAGTTCCATTATTTGCAAAGGTCGGCGGAAGTAGTAGTGATCATCACAATAATGACAATAATATCACAGCAAAGTTCATTCCTGAAAAATTTAGCGATTTATTTCGGGATTTAGCTGTACCAGCGGGACTTTTTATGATGCCTCCATTATATTCTACACGAAAATACGCATACGAACCACGTGATGATGAACCTAAGAATAGTAATGAAAATGACGCCGATTCAAACTCTCACGACAAGAGTGATGACGAGAGTGATGACGAGAGTGACCACGAGAGTGACCACGACACTTTACATGAACACCCCACAAAATTTGCACCAACAGATATTTTCGATAAATTACTCGCACTTGTAACTCCTAGTGAACGAATCAAACATGACCATAAAACTAGAGGTCGACACCCAAAAATATCTAATAAAAATAAGGCTAAAACGCGAAGACATCGCAACAACAAGAATTTTTAAATTGCCTCAACAATTCCACAATTACTTACTCGTCGATAAGCATCAACGCCATAGCTGCATAATTATGCAGATCCAATAATGTGTCACGTATTTTTTCATCATTTACCAGATTAACACCATTTTTAGTGATAGAAACCGACCTTTGTAATTTATCTTCTATTCGCATCAAGACCCCGATCACCCCATATTTCGCAAATGCATCACCATAATCTGCATTCTTTCTAGTGAATAATTCTATTCCTTCCTCTTGGATTTTCTTCATTTGTTCGACTCGCGGATTTGCCATGTGATTATTATCGATAATAAAATATCAGTTAATTTACTAATATTGTATTTATTGTATTTATATTCATTTATACAATAGATACATCAATTTTACTAAAAATAGTTTTACAATAAACTCCATGCACTTTTATTGAACGGTGCGACTACAATATTATTTATTTTACCACGCATCTCATTTATACGCGCATCATGTAACGGGTCGATCATTTTTCCAGCCTCGTAATTTTGAATATTCGCCATTAATTTGGAAGACGATTCATTCATATCTGGTCGTTCACCGTAACAATTGACTCCGGCCTTCATACTTGCATTATCCATAAACCCGCCGTTTATACCTGGACGACCACAACTATTCTTTTTCTCGGGATTTTGTTGAAGTGAATCCCACGTAGACTTTTGTGTAGGATACAATATCATTTGATTATCTGACCAACCATACGAACACCATTCGGCGCCAGATTTATGCGCGTCCTCCATTTGATCAATATTTGCTAAGTTCGCGCCGTACGCCTGGCAAAGCGCCTTTGCATTATCATAGTCATAGACACTCGCCGGAATGTGAAAAACCTGTTTTCTCATTTTTGATCCAGGAGCACTTCCTAAATCACCGCTAGCTGTAGGTTCACCCGGAACATCGTTTGTTAATGTAATTTGTGGAGTTGATGAAAGCAAATTCGAAACTTCTGTCGTAATACTCGTATTAAAGAAATATTGAAAACCATTCATTATTACAATAACGATAAATATCGCCCACAACATGATCTCGATAATAGATGCGTTTCCGGTAACTGGATTTGCACTATCCCCACCACTATCACCTCCTAATCCGCCTCCTAAAGCTGCGACAATAAAATAGGACATCGCAATCACTACAATTATTATAATCACAACACGAGGACTTAATAAATTAACCTTTTCGTCCACCCAATCAAAAATTCCGCCTATTTCATTAAAACTAATCTTAGGAGTAGCTGTCTCCATATTATTCTGTACATTATTCGATCCGGACATATTCTTTCGAGTATTTAAAACTACTTAATTATTTATTATATATAGTTTCGATATTATTGTTTTCTAATATCGAAACTACCCAACGGAACAAAATATTACTACTAGTTAAACCCGTTTACGATAAAATAAACAATATGGCATATTACTTGTTATTTTATCTCCATTCATAGCAACCGGTTTTACATTCTCGTCGTTAAAATTAAACCATAAATTATCTGCGGTTCGAATCGTTGCAGTATAATGCCCACCCCCACTACTATTACCATGATGATTACACACAGCATATAGATCATATACATAGCTTTCTTTCTTATAACCATTTACAAATTCACTCATTACCAAATTATCTAATGGAAGCTCTACCGGAATCGAAACCTTGATCGGACCCGTTTCCGTGTACTGAACACGTTTTAAATCTATAATCATTATATTCGGCAAACTCCAATACGAAATACGCTTCTGCACCGATTGATACTGGCCAGTTTTGTCATTAAACCATGCATTAGCCCCCTCCATTTTTTCACCATGACAATAATACTTGAAACAATCATATAATGATGGTATCCGTGTTTTGCCGGTCGTTTTATCATGCACAAGTGGAATCGGCATACTTATAATTGAAAATGGTTCAGATGATAAACTTAATACGTCATTTGATGTAAAATCGTCTGGCGAATCTATATTTGTTATCACCGACATCTGAATCCCATAAAATATATTCAACATCTCTGAATAATTCTTTGTAAACATATTTTTCATCATTTCATAACACTTCTTACCTATGATATCCTTATCATTATTTATATTACCAGTAATAGTCATATTTACTTCTCTCGATAATGCTGTATGAAACGAGTCCAACATAAACATCAAGAACTCTTGTACATCATTTTGGGAATTTTGCGTGAAAAGCTCCTGGTTTTTTAGTCTTGCAATCTGTTTCATCGAACTCATAAACCCCCCAGGTGATACTACGCAATTTTCACTCCACATTAACGTTCTCAATTTGTCCCACTCATTCAACAATACCGAATCCGGTTTTTTAGTTAATTTCTTTTTGTACGTTCCATCTTGCAGAAATCGGTTCAACTCATACGTATGTGAAAGTGCCTGAAGACACGAATTCACGAAACACGTATTTCCTAAATTCATTAATCCGGTTTGTCCCATGCCGACAAATTCGTTAAAACGAGACAACTGTAATTCTTGTTGCACCGGTTTATAGTTATGACCTTGTGATTCCGAAGAAGACATTATTATAAAAAATCCAATACTACTACTTAATTCACGTTTTATATTTAACTTGTTTATTGGATAAAATTGAAATTACATTTTTATGCAATACTATATGCATCGACTGTTGCGAACTGAATTTATAATATGGTGTTAATGGGAGAAGTTATTGTAATGAGTGGTGCATTCATTACGATATTCGCATTATTGATATGTTGTATTAATATTGCAGATGATACTAGTAACAGTAAGTACAGCCGCGCCCGCGCCCGCGCCCGTCGCGAACGACAACTTCGCGACCGTCGTCGCTCTCTAAATTGATGAATACACTTACTCTATCTATAAATATTTGCTTCTGTATGGATTATACTTTTTTTAATCCATTTTACAATTACCTTTAGATTTTTTAAACAAGATGCAATAAAATTCTGTCTCAAAAAGCAATATAAAACATATGTGTATATATCTATTAATTATATACTTATATCGATAAAATGAGTAATCCTACCGATAATATTAATGATTTTAATAATGTACCACCAGAACAAGATAGTCATCAAAATAGTGTAAACAGCGAAAATGCTCAACCCAATCCATCAAGAAGAGAAGAAACTAGAGCTAGTCGAAGAAGAAGTGAGCGTTATTATTCGCAATTTCATATTAACCAATTTTATGATGCAGCCGAAGATGAACAATATTATACTGAAGAATATGTATCATTTATACAAACATACGGTCAATTTGTTGCAAATAGTAATGCGATGTTCTCACGGATCGAGCAAGGCCTACGAAGTAACATAACCCGTAGTATAACGAGAGAATATTTTTACTACAACCGTTATAATATTTTGCGAGGTCACAATTCAAATGATCTACCATCGCCTGAATTACCCATGCACACTCCACCTACACCTCTACCTACACAAGAGCGTCCATCTATTCCGGAAGCACCTCGTGCTCCACCGGCTCCGCCCGCGCAAGAACTACCATCTATAACTAGAAGTATTACTACAGCATTACTTGATATTATGAATCGAGCAACCAATACACGCGCTTCTAATGAAGATGAAAACAATAACAATATTTTGTTAAATAGACGAAACAACGCCAACAACAACGCCAACAACAACGCCAACAACAACGCCAACAACAACGCCAACAACAACGCCCCACGAACAAGACAAAATCTAAATAGGGATCATTCGAATCCAAGACAGCCATACGCCTTTTTTTTTGATTTAACGGCCGGTCTTGATGGAAATACTGTTGTAAATAATTTGTTTAATGACCGCGAAACAAATGTACCTACTCGTGAACAAATTAGAAACGGTTCAGTAAATACTATTTTTTCACGGATATCACCGCCACAAAGAAATACGGTTTGCGCGATTTCACACGAAGAGTTTACAGATACAAGCGAAGTAACACAAATTCGCGGTTGCTCACATATTTTTAAACCGTCTAGTTTAGCACGATGGTTTCAAACCAGTTCTACGTGCCCTATGTGCAGATATGATATTCGAGATTATCGCGAAGTTACTCCACCATCTAATTCTTCACCGCGCGCGTCTGCAAATCCAACAAATATTCCAAATCGTCGTCCAGATTTAGCAACCATAACATCAATACTTACTAATAATAATAATATTAATGATATTTACAATAGAATTATCGATAATTCGAGCAATTTTACTAATGCGGTAATCGAAAATATAAATGATGATGAAATTACATTTTCATATGATTTGCCATCGATGCCTCGCGCTCGCTTCAACCGAATGAGTGAAAATAACGAGAACGACAATAACTATAACGAGAACGACAATAACGAGAACGACAATAACGAGAACGACAATAACGAGAACGACAATAACTATAACGATCTTGATTATAACGATATTGAGGAAGTTGATTGAATATAATAAAATATATTATTATTGTATAAACTTGATATGGATAATATTTCAGAAGATAGTAAACACAAAAGTGTTAAAAGTAAAAGTAGCACGCGAGCCTCGAAAGGTTCGCGGCGCAGCACTCGTTCAAATAAAAGTGCAAAAGGTCCCAAATCAATCAACCTGTTAGACTTTATGCCGTTACATTCGAAACTAGCAATAGATATTACACTTCTTGCACTTAGTTTAGAAAAACACGCGATTAATAATCCCAAAGATGATATTTATAATAAAATCAAAGACAATAAAACATTTAAAATGTTTTTTAAGGCACTTGATCACAGTTTTAATGGAATTAATCAAAAGCTTTTTTCATATCTATTTATTTCTATTATTTTATGCACTTCTAAAAATATGGATTTTTCGTTTAAAGAATTTGGGTTTGTTCAATATGATAGTGATTTACAAAAATATGCAAAGGAGTTTTCATCGTACGTTTTAGAAGAACTATCGTTCGGCGTTGTTGAAACTCCGATAGATAAACAAGATAATGGTGTATCATCAAGAAGGTCCTCCACTAAAAAACACAAACCAGGTAAATTAAATAGTACAGTCAATAAACGCAAGAATGTTTTCGGGGGGAAAAGCGCATCGAGGGTTCGGTCAGTAAAATATAGACAAACCGGTGGTTGGATCGATTTATTACTTACTTTGTTAGTCACAATATTTGCTCGTTTCGGGCCAACCCGTAGTCGTCGTTTTCTTCGCGTGACATTACCTATTATGTTTATGTACTTTATATATTCAGCTTTTAGTGTATGGAATAACTACCGTCACATATTTAGTCCAAATGGATTGTTTGGTGCTGATGAAGCCGCAACAAGTTATTCAGGTTTAATGGGTACTACTTCTGCCGCATTAGTTAATTCGATGTCTCCACAAGATCAACAGCTTGTAAGAACTCATCTAGGTGGAATCGGTAATAGAATTAATGCGCTTCCTCTCGAAGTTGAAAGATTCATGGGTAATCGTCAATTTGAACCATCTATTGGTCAAATACTTGGTATAGTTGTTGGTTTTTTCGGGTTGCGTGAAGGAGCAATCGATCAGATCGCTCCGGTTATTAATAGAGCTTTGACTGAATTCATGACTTCAGAATATTATACTGTTACTGTTCGTCATATTCAACAGTTTGCGTCAGAGATCGCGCAAAGATCGACCGCCTCTATTGCGCGAACACGAACCGCTCCTCAATCTACAGGAGTTATGGCAGTTTTTAGAAGAATATCTGGAATGTTCGGTTTTGATATTGCTGGCGTTGATGATCAATTAGGCGATGTTTTGTATAATACTGTTAATGCACAACAAATTTCTAGTGATGTTCTCCAAACTATTCTGCGTAATTCTCGAATTGCAATCACTCGACTTACAGAGGATTTTACTGGAGTCATCGAGATGGAAACAACGCGTTTTAGAACTAGATTAGACCGACACGGGTTCGGCCTTCGTCATGCTTTAGTCGGTACAGTTATATCAGGTTATTGGTTATATTTATATTTACAATATTGTAGAGAAGTTCGGCGTAGGAGGAAAGAACATGGAACTGTCGGTACAATATTTAAAAAACACAATAGTCGTAAGGACGATGACGACGGCAGCGGAAATGGACATAAAAGACTTGGAAACGGTGGCGATGGTGATGGAAGCGGCGATTGTGGCGGCGGGGCTTGTGCTCCATTTCGGCAATTGACTATGTAAATGGATCCATAGCATGTTTAAAATAAAATAAAATAACATTTAAATATATAACCTATTTTGTTATTTTATATATTTAATGAAAATACGTAATCGTTCTTCTAGAACAAATATGTTTAAATTAAGCCACAAACGTGGTGGAGGCGGAGGTAGTTCTCCTTCAAGAAGCAAGTCAAAAAGCAGCAGCAGCAGCAGGAGCAAGAGCAAGAAACCTCATTCACCCACTAACAATCATTCACATGCAAATTCTAAAGAAAACCCAATTCCGTTTAAAAAGTTTTATCCTGTGGATTCCGCGTTATCATTAGATGTTATGACACTCGCGACTTATCTTCAAGTTTCAAGCCATAAAAATCCGAAAGTTAAATTTTATGATCTTGTGAAGGATACTAAAACATTTAACGCATTTTATACCTTATTTAATAAATTAACAGGCGGTTTAAACAAAAAACTGTTTTCATATTTGTTTTTTGCGGTGGTACTTCATTGTTCAAATAATAAGGATTATTCTTTAAAAGAATACGATATGATGTTTCCAGAATTGGGATTTAGCGAGAATGAAAAAGACATAAGTACGCTGCTTCATGGTATGTCGAATCAGGTTCTTAAAGAAGTATCAGAATCACATTCTCATAAAAAAACATCATCGTCACCGTCTAGATCTTCTTCGTCTAAAACTTCTAGAGTTTCACACTCTCGGAGAGTAGTTAAAACTGGTGGTAACCGCTTAAAAAACCACACTATGAAATATAACCAAACCGGTGGATTTTGGTACATTATAATAGCATTTCTTATGAATGCAGGAATCGCGTTAGGTCTTCCGATGAATATTGGTGGTCGCGGTCTTCGCATAATTATTTTAATATGTGTTGTATTATGGGCACTTTTAGGAATTTGGAACAACGTACAACGAATATTAAACCCAGATGAATTATTTAATCGGGCAGTACACGACGAATTACTTCCACGGTTAGCTGATGGATTTAGTGCTGCATTTACTACTGCACGTTCTCTTGTTCCTCGAGAAGCTCATCATACCTTTAATACTGATCCAGCAATAGGAACATTCAATACTACTGTAGCGCAGCTTTCGGATAATTTTAGATCGTTTACTCGTGCCGAGAACCCAAATGTCGGTTTGTCTTTTCCAGAATTAGTTCGTGTGATGGCCGGTGACTACGAAATCATTCCCCGACAACAATCCAGACTCGCTCAATTTTTTACAGGGTTCACACAAACTCGCGAATATTTGGCCATACAAGGACATATAACTAATGCATTTGAGAATGTTAGAGCATCGTTTTCTGCTATCGTGGCGAACACACCACTACGCGAAGTACCTGAACCCGCAGGAAGAGAACCATATATTGCTTGGTTATTAACAAGATTTAGAAATTTAGGCATTAACCTTGCAAATGGTCAAACCGTCGCAGACGATTATGCATATAATTATGAAAATTCTCGAAGAATCGCGGAGTTTGTAGCTTCCAGATCAGGTCAAGCATTACAAGAAGCGTTTCGTCGTATGAATTATGATCTTCATGAATTTATTACGGAATCCACCGCTAGATTTGGTGTCGTCGTCGAGCGACAAATATTCGGAATTCGCCAAGCATTCTTTAATCTTATCTTTGCAGCGATGGGCATTTGGGCTCTCCTATAATCTAGTACGATTATCTACGATAAAAAATAATATTCGGATACACTTACTCTACTCGAATATTATTCCATTATTTCCGTTTGAACCAATCCGTTATTGCCTTATTTCCTTTATTTAAATTTTCTGCCTTTACCAGAAATTCATCAAACAATAACGCCTTTACTTCTTTGTATCTCAAATCTGTTATCTTCTTTTCCTTTTTTATCGGATCTTCTATATTATTCGTCATCGTCTCCAGCATATCAGTAAATCGCGATCCTTTATATTTCTTCTGAAATGCCGGCAACTGTTCCAACACCAATCCAAACAATTGCTGCACCGGCTTCATGATTTGATTTGTAATATAGAACGAGTAATCCAATTGTAATTTATGTTTTTGTATATATTCCGGGTGTTCTATCTTATCTCCTTGAAGTGCTCCCTTCGCACTATTATGTATGTACGCATATGGCATACGATCTCCTGTATTCGGCTTATTTCCAGGATCTCTTACACCCATTCTATCCGCCAATACCTTATGCGCAATTTGCGCGGGATTCTTATAATCTGAACGCAACGATTTCGTAATTATCAACTTTTCAATCGGACATTTCTGGTCTATCATAAACTGCAACTTATCCCGCAAAAACTGAATCGCTCTATCTATATTCTGCTCCTTCATTAGAATATCGATAATCCCACCATAGATCTCTTTCACGATCGGAGCGTTGTCTCTGCGTTTCAACACAATACCCATACTCTTCAATTTTCCCTTATTCGGATTCTGTTCATAATACACTCCAACATACCCCTTCTTCCTTAGTAATGCAAATGGGCAAATCGTTTTTTCGTAAACCCACCCATGCGGACCTTTTAAGAATCTCGACGCATAATCGCCCACCTGTTTCGCCAACTCAATCGTTATCTCGATCGCGTCCTTTCCTCGAATCGGAACTCCTTCCGGTGTCTCCAAGTTAAATGTAAAGAATACACTATCCGTATCACCGTAAATATATTCTGCGCGGGAATGCACCAAAGGATACGTCGCGTGACTTGTCGTAAGCATGACATCTCCGTACGCTTCTTCCACTACACGACGAGCATAAGTCAAGAGTTTACGCCCGGTTGCCGTTGTTGATGCCGCTACGTCCACCTCGTAAAACGTACTCGTTTTTGCACCACACTGACCATATAATGAATTCGCCGTTACCTTATAACCTAACTGTCGTTTATCTAGAATATTTGACATAAATGCGTCTGTTTGCTTTTCTGCTAGCTTTCTTGTCGTCTTTCTCGCAAGGAGTAACTCTTCCAAAATGGACGGCATAATCCCCTTCTCCCCATTCGGAAATTGCGCAAAACGACAAACCTTTGTTCCGCATTTCACTTTTACTGCCGCCGCGGCCATCTTCGTCTCTGACTTCGGTCTTGTCCATTTATACATATCATATGTAATGTCCACGTATTTATATCCAGGAAGATTATCATACGCTGATTCACCTGTCTCGCGCATCAGCTCGCCATTCAAATCATATTCCTTCGTCCATACTTTACTATCATGAGACAAATTCTCGCTGATCATCGACGAAGGATATAGCGACGAATAATCATTACATGCAACCGGATTATCCAAGTACAATCCACATTTCGGCGGAAGAACAATCGCGCCTTCATATCCGGATTCACTTGTATCTTTATCGATCACCGGCATCAACGTATCCTTTTCACGACATTTCATCGCGACATAACTTGTCAACTTTATTCCTTGACCGCGCATCACCAGAAAACTAATCGGAACGCTGCAAATCTTCGCCATCTCGACATAGCCGGTTATAATATCGATTTTGTTCATAAGATGATGCACCAGGTTACAATCCTGAATACAGTATTTCGCAATAACCGATCTCTCCTTCGGACCCTCCTTCGTCATTCGGAAAATATCTTGCGGTGATACATCGTCTTTCGCAAGACCCCATCTTACCATCATTTTCATATCAGGTGATGCATATCCGTCTACTTCAAATGACCCAGACTCTACACTAACTACCTTGAATTTTTGACCTTCTTTGTATAAATCCGTGGAATGATTGGTTTGCTCGAACTTAACAAAATTACCCGCACACAACCCAACCAAGTTATTCGAATATACACGCGTCGTTTTAGTCGCTTCCATGTATTCTACGCTTTTTACTCCGTCTCCGATGAAATAACTCGACACATCGTCTAATTTATATGACGATAAATTGAAATCACGACGCAAATAATTAAATACATCGATCTGTAATCTTCCAGTCATTTTAATAAAATGCAGATCGTATTGACCACTTGCTAGCGCGATTTTTGTCTGTTCAATCGCGACATTATCCGATGTTATTACGGTTGCTCGAAATCCACCTCCGCCTCCACCGCCACCACCGGATGATGTACCACAAAACTCGTCATTATTTCTCGACAACTTCAGAAACTCCGTATAACATTGTGTTTCTACCGAACGACGAAACATAAATTGGTAATCAAAACCAAATATGTTATATCCAATTATAATGTCCGGATTTTCTCTCTGAATCAAACGCGTCCATGCAAGTAACACCTCCGCTTCTGTATCATAACTCTCAAGCTGAGAATTTGGAACTTCTTTCTCGATACTATCACATGTATCTAGCGCTATACAGTGATTCAAATATGGTCGATTTCCATCTTGGCCATATTTTACAAACGTCGATCCAATAAACGTAACTTTATCTCCTTCCACCCTCGGAAATATACTTCCTAATGTATCGCTTAGTAATGTTATCTTGGTTTCTCGCGTCTGCAATTTACTATTCAATAAATCAACCACCTTTATCGACAAATCGGGTGTACCATCGCCTCCTGCACCACCTCCGCCCACACGATTCTTTGGGGTTGTTTTCTTCATTTTTCTATTTCCGCCACCGCCGCCGACACCGCCGGTTTCACACAACCCATAATCATTCTCCATAATATCATTCATATGCTCACCACCAACACCACGGTCATCATTATCATCACCATCTCCGCCATTTTGCTCGTCTTCTTTCGTATTTTCTTTCATCATTTCAAACATTCGTTCGATTGTATTTTCGTGCTGGATTATTTCATGCTTAATCAAATGCCGCAACTCTTTACCCATGACGATTTTACACAATCTCACCATATCTGCTTCTTTTGGCCTCCTCTTCGGATAAACAACCTCGATATTCGGATAATTTGGCAATCCTTTATATGAATATTGGAATGCCGTATATATCATGTGTGTTAGTACTTCATCGGTGACTTCTTGTGACTGCGGCTGCGGCTGTATTTGCTGTATTCCCGCCGAAATATCATGCACCGATTGTTGCGAATACTGCAATTTAATCACGGCGTCCACTATATTTGTCGCCAACTTCTTATACGTTTTCACCGGTATCGGAAAATCTCCATGACTACTACTCGCTTCAATATCAAAACTACATATTTTATACGGCACGGTCGTCTCTTTATCATTCAAAGGTACTATATCTTCGTATGATATACGATACTCGTAGTTACAGGACGTTGACGGTGCGTCTATTAACCTCGTTTTTTTCAAAGAAAACTCGATCCAACCCGATGGACTTATTTTCTGTATGTGAAAGAAACGTAATACCGGCGGTATATTCGCTTCGTATATTTCTGTGTTCGTGTTTGCAAATTCATATCCATTCGGTTTTAGTCGGCGCGTTTTTCCATCACGCGCCGTATATGTATCTTCATACCATAAATTCTTCACACGATTCATTACTACCGTATTCTTAAACACTAACATCACGAATTTGTGGTTTTTACCACCATCAAAACCATATAACTTCTTTTTTTCGACAATCTCACAATTTTCATGAAGAATACTCGATTCATGATATTTACCGATCTTCTTTCGAATATCTCGAATGAATGATGCCTTAGTCACATTTGTCCAATTTTCGGACACTTTCACATAGAAGAACGGGTGGTAATCATCTACAAATATTGAACAGGTCTCACCTTTTTCATTTATTCCAAACATTTGAATCCGAAATTCCTTGTTATCCTTTCGTTCCACGCCCTTATTATAGTTCGTTTTACTGCCACCAGCTCTATCTGATTTCCCTGATCCAGATCCAGCAGATGCAACCGATGAATCGTCGCCACTTCCACTTCGATTGTCACTCGCGATATCTTCGTCGCAGACATGAAAATCTATTAAGCGAAACGACTCTTTTAATGAGTCTACCACTTCAATCAGCTTTTCATGAATCACCGGTTCTTCTTCTTTCTTCTTTACTATTTTGAATTTTCTCTGCATATTTCCATTTCGATTATTTTCAGGCAAACGACGAGGTTCTCTAGATAACGACGACATGTTATTCAATTCTCTTCTGTTTGTATCTTACTGTTTCCTTGACAGAACTATATGTTATTTACTTGTTTCTTTATGTTTAGTTTCAATTTTCAAATTTAATACTAATTTATTTTATGAAATCTATCCGTATGCTATATTTCATAAAATCTACGTTATTAAAATAAATACTCCTTTTCAACCTTTCGGATCTCTTCAAGCGCAACTTTATCATCTTCCATCATTTTCTTTAATTTTGGATCCGCTTCCACTAATTCTGGTTTTACAAGTATAGTTATATATCCGATTATTGAAAGCGCTAAATATACCACAATCAACCACGAAACCCATCGATAAGAAAAACACGTTTTATTTGCAATCCAGACAAACAACAACGAAAATAATACACTTAATGTTAATACTATTACAGTAGTTCCAGCCACATATATGTCTAGAATGTTAACCAATACTACACATATTAAAACAACCGTTGCCAACGGACAAATTGTAACATGTAAATTCATATGATCGAATTATACAATAAACAAATAAAAATATTTTAGATTATTGTATTGAATGTATTGTTCGAACGATACTATCTTAAATATGCCGGTATATTATTCAAATTCGCCGGAGTTTTTGTTCTATTTGTAACACTTCTTACTTTGTTATTATGCTTACGTAACTCCTTATGCATTTGCCGCAACGTATCTCTATGATAATGTTTGAATCTAGGCCTTGCATTTTTTATTATTTTTTTTATCGTCGACGATCGCCTCGTCGTTTTTGATGCCGTTCTTGATGCTGTTTTCGATGATCTTGTCTTCAGTTTACTTTCGTCATTCGAGCTTGAACTTTTTTTATGTATTGGAAAATTATTATTGCTTATCACCCAATTCAACATTTCAGGGTATTCGCGTTTTTCATTATATTCATATCCCCGCTTTCCTTTTGATACAAACATAATCACCGGAACCGCGTTAATGTCTTTAGGTATATTTTTTAAATTATTCATAATTTCGTCATTATTATCCATACTTTGAACCTGTATATTTACAATCGTTAATGTGGCATTAGGATTTTTACACTCATAATTATGTGTTAATTCTTTTGTTAATTTTTCCCAGTCTTCTTTCATCGTTTGACAGTGTCCGCACCAATCCGCATAAAATTTAACTAATAAACCATCTGTATTCGACCCTTCTTTCGCCTTTTGTGTAAGAATATTTAACGCATTAACATCTTCTACTGTTTTTACTTCTATATTTTTTATCATCGTATATATTATATTATTAGTTAATAATTAATCATTCTACAATTCATAATGTCTGATTTTTTAAAAAGGTTTTTTCCAAAGGACGGAGTGATGAGTGATTTGAAAAATATAATTATACCTGTTTCCAAATATAGCAATATAATCCGCATGTTATTAGTTATAGTATTATTTTTTATCGGCGCGTATATTACGTCGATCACACCATCTTCCGTTAAATTGCCTGAAGGATATGTAAATGCCGAATCCATGACTCGTGGGCGTGCAAACAAAGAAGGTTTCGAAAACGAAACCACTAACGGCGGAGATAATGCTGATACTAGCCCCGCTATGGGTATGGATATGCTTAATGGTCAACGATGCCCGAATATTCTCGTGCAACACGGCACCGAAATCTTTCTGTATAACTCGAAAGTCGCTAAAGTTCCGGGTGTAAATCCGATCCGTTTTAAAAGTTTAGAAGATTATGGCGAGTTTATGGACTGGCTTCATGGACGCGGTATTCGCTGCCCTATTCTATTCCTTCAATATTCATATGACGCACAAGGTAACCCCGTTTATAAAATTCGACCTTCTCCCCTTGATTTACAAGGCGGTCTTTCACCGAATGTCCCTTATTCACCTGCTCCAGCTTCACTCGTTCAAATGATGGACGCATCTCGCGATAATCCTCCATTTAACAACGAAATGTATGCCGGGTTTGATCCTCTTAATTTCAACATGGGCGACCATACCCCGCTAGATGCCGCATTTCGCGAAAAAGAACTCACTATGAAATATAGCGATAACCCTATGGACGCAAATTGGGGGGGCACTCGTTACTCTGAATCTGTTGTTAATTCTGGTGTTTATGCCGATCGAACACGCCCAGACGGTAAGTCGAATACTTCCGCGCTTTTACCTATGAATATGTCTTCTGCGCCAAATATTCGCTATTCTTCTTCGCGTTACGCCAGCGATGCAGTTTCTACAGGACAAGGAAATGAAAAAAAATGGGGACAGCCTGAACCTATATTGCCTGCATCGCGTTAATATTATATCATTATTCTTTTATGCTATACCGAATTATAGCATAAAAATAGTTTGTTATATTGTTGTATCAATAGAGACAACCCTTAGGTCGAATGACCGACGAAGAAATAGAATGTTTTCGGATTACACCAAACGATACCAATAAAACATATGAATACGTTTATTCTACTCGAAAAGTTTTTGAATATATTCCTTTGTTACGCCGTAAGGATTGGCATCATTATACCACAAACGCATATCAATATGCTGGAAAATGGTTGCGTAGTTGTTCAACCGGCTTTGGAGATGGAGCTGATTACTGGGAAGTATTTTTACTTTACGATGGAACTGAAAATATTGTTTATTGGGATTATAATGCAACGTTGTGTTTTCGCGAATGTCGTTATTCGGTATAAAATGTTATTGTTTCGCATCGCCTGGAATCGTATGTACAGGCGGATTACTTTGTGTCTATATATCTACTACACTCTTCTAATGTGAGTTTAAACTTATTCATGGTATTAAGCTCGTTCATGTGTCGAATAATGTCTTCCATGTTTCCTTCACCATGAACCTCTTTTGATACATTTTTCAGAGAATTTACAATCTTCGCATTCACCCACTCGTCCATATTATCGATGATCTGGCTATAATGATTATAATGCTCGTCCATATTTAATGATTTTTGCGTCTTATCAGCCATTTCTTGCTGCCGTTTTGCAATCGTTATTATATCTCCTTCATTCTCGTCGTCAAGAGGACCGCCGCTACCGCCGGTTTTATTCTTGTCCCCCCGCCCAGTCAAACCTTCAATCATGCCTATTTGCGTTTTAAAAATATACTGAATCGCGAAAAATAAAAGTATCAATATTATTCCTAAAACAAGGTATTTTACCATTACATCTGTTGAATGATCCTTTGCAGAAGGAACTAATGACTCCATTATACTTATATATTGTTGTATACTTATTAATTATATTTACTTTACTACTGTGAAATATAATTAGATATTTTATTTACATTATTTGCGTATTGTTTTACTTCAGTTTTCTTTGTTTTTTACGAAGAGTCCTGTTTTTTTGTGGTTTTAATTTCATCGATCGCATCTTTCTTTTTAGTTTTTCTTTATCAAAGAATATTGATCGCTTTTTTGATATTTTGTATAACGATTTTGAAATTTTCATATTTCGTATCTTACTAGGAACACCGTAAATAAAATTATTTCCAATATTAGAACCACCTCTTCTTGCTGCGGCTCTTGCGTCTCTTGCGGTATTTGCTCGTGTTCTTGCTTCATCACGTCTTGCTGGTGCTGCTGCTGCTGCTGCTGCTGCTGCTGCTGCTGCCGCTGCTATTGTTTTTGCTCTTGTTCTTGCTGCAACAGGTTCTGCTGCTGCTGCTGTTGCTGCTGCTGCTGTTGCTGTTGCTGTTGCTGCTGCTGCTGCTGCTGTTGCTGTTACGTCTGCTGCTGCTGCTGCTGCTGCTGTTGCTGCTGCTGCTGCTCCTGCTGTTCCTGCTGCTGCTGCTGCTGCTCTTTCGTCTATTTCGTCTGCGTTGATTTCCAGATTATTTTGCGTGAGACCAGGTACTGGATTATTAGCAAAATGAGTAACATTCTCATCTGTATCTGCAACTTCAGTTATTTTTAAACAATCATGGCGGTTATTAGCGTCAAAAAATATAGTAGAATCGTATTCTATAATGTAAATAGCTTTAATTTTATTTTTATTATTTTGAGTATTATCACTAAAATATACGTTATTTACTTCATAAAATATATAATAAAATCTATTAGCAATAGTTCTCTTACTAATGAACAAGTCACCAGTATATTTAAATAGAGAAAAAAGTACGTGGATTAATCCTTTCATTAAACATGTTTTAACAACATTTAACAAATTACGTATTTGATCTATATTCGGGTATGTGTGTAATCTATCAATTATATCTATTATATCAAAATTTATTATTTTATAAATTCTAGTTATATAATCATTCAATATATTCCAAACATCTATATAAAGTGACGTTTCTAATTCAGAACGAATATCTTTGTTTAGGATTTCATTTATTTTATTGAAAATACCATCTAGTTCGCCAAATGGTGATGATTCAAAATTATCTGGAAATATAGATTCGATTGTTAGATTTGGTTTGTAAAACAAATTTACATAATTAGTAGTTGTAGCGATATCATCACGAAACTTTTGTTCGGACGTAGTAACCAAACTGTTAAATGATCCTGGCCCAGCCGGATTTTGTAAACCTTGACGTACTACTTGTTCGTTTAATAATGCATAATATTCTGCCGCATCTTTATATATTTTATACTCAAGACTTGATTCTAATAATTCGTCCAAAGTACCTATTAACATTATTTTATAACATCTATAAATATCCTCCTTATCTAATTCAATAGAATTATCAAAAAACTTGAATTTTGTATCTTTTCCGAAGAATTGACATATTGTATCCCTCATACTCGACCACAAACCACCTCCCACCATATTTGAATAACTACTGTTTCCACCTCCGGTCTTAGGTTTATTTTGTAACTTAAATATTCTTTCATAAAGACATAATCTTAACACTAACGGATTAAACATTTTCAATTTTAACTCATTATCTGGAAGTTTTGATGCAGGGTTAATTTTCACTATTTTATTATTTAAATTAGTAACGCATGTTTGCACACATTTTACGGTTTTGTTGAATATTATCTTTTTAGCTTGTTCGATATCACCACTAAGTAATGATAAATGTGTTTGCATATTTCTATAACCTTTCATACCATTAACTCTGACGTCAAAACACATAACTAATCTTGCAAATTCTCTTATTGCTGTTGTATTTACATAAAATTCTTTAGATGCTGGATTCCAGCCGACGAAAATAGTCGGTTCCCCTTTTTCAGATGCCGGTACTATTGATTTATTTACTTGTATATCACTCTTTATAAAGTTACATCTACAGCAAGCCATTTCATAATTTGATTTGTATAACTCTTGAAAATAGTTTAAATCATCTGGGCTCTTCGTCGCTTCACCAATCATAATTCCTGTTATAAGAAACATAGCGCCAAGTTCAATTATATGTTCACATGAAAATATCGCAGGTTCTAATCCATCTGTAGGTTTACCTGCTGCTGCTGGTGCTGCCGCTGTTCGAGCACCTTCAGTTTCACTATATCCACAATATGAACATGAAAATTTTTTCTGATCAAAATTAGGCATCGCAAATTTGCATTGTGGTTCTATTCCAGCATATCCTAAATGTTGTCCTTGTTCGACAAGCCCTCTAATCCACCACGCGTTCGGTAATATGGTTTTAACAGTATTACCAATAGACATTCCTATTTCTCTCCATAACTTGAAACCTTCTACCTTATCAAACAGTTTTCTTCTTACTTCATATGTTTCAGCCGAAATGATACCTTTACTTATTGCGTTATCAATTAATGTATCATTATCTAATATTTTTGTTTCGTCGTTATATATATTTAAATGGTGAAACACACCATTTAGGTTTGTAGTGTTCTTCCCAAAAAGTTTTCTACGTTGTCTTACATAATCAACATTCCAAAATTTACTTTCTCTTTGAGCCATCTGTATCACTTGTGTTTGAAAAGTATATACCTATATATTATCATTATAAATATTTAGTAATAATAATGATACAATATTACTAAATAATACAGACGTTACTTACTTCTGTTTTTTACGAAGAGTCCTGTTTTTTTGCTGTTTCGGTTTTGCAGATTGCGTCTTTGTTTTTGATGATTTTGCAGTCGGTGTTCTTTTTCCCAATAACGATAACCGATTCTTTCTTGTTTTTCTATTCATTTTCGAACGCTTATTCGAACGCTTATTCGAACGCTTATTCGAACGATTATTCAAATTCACTTTTCTTTTTGAACCGCCGGCCGTTATATATCGAGTCTGTCGATATTCATGTAAATTTTCTAATAATTTTGCGTGTTTTTCACTATAAATTTTGTATGTATTTTCATCAGATACAACAAGAGGACCTTGTTGCATCAAAGTCGCAAATTCTGGCAGTAAAACTCCGAAGACTGTATTTGTAATTCCGGACATATGTACCTTATGAGGTACATGCTGGTCAGCGTTAAGGTTTGCTTGAATACTAGGTCTGTTGGTATCAAATATATTACATATATAACGAAAATGTTGTTTAAATATTTCTCCAGTAACATACGCCATCATGGCACTATCAGAATAAACATCCAAGGTAAATGGCATTTCACGTGGCAAAATCTCATGAATAGAATCTAATATAAATGTTTTCCAATGTTTAACAACGACTTTATTGCCGCCTTCTAGTTTATTAATTTTCGTTGTAATAAAAAATCGTCCAGGTGAATCAAAATATATATTACTATTAATTATTCTAAAATAAATATCATAACTAAGTGTTTCAGTATCAATATACTTCATAAATTTATAAACCTCTACATTTTTCAAAGATTCAACGTACATATAGACTTTTCTAAATAACCAGTGTGAACAATAATCAACAGCAGTATCTTCAGGGGCTTTCTCAACATTACCGTTCATAATAGATTCAAAAAATAAATATTCGCCCAACTCGCTAATGGAACGTTTCAAACTCTTTATATGTTTATTGTATAATTCATCTCTAGCAGCCAGATTAGCAGGCAGATCTAATTCATATTTAGCAGCCAGATCTAATTCATATTTAGTAGCCTCCTCATAAGAATAAGCGTAACTATTCAATACCCAAGAACTAACACCATGAGATATAGCTGCTTGATATATAGATTGAGCTTGAGCTTGAGCTTGTGCTTGAGCTTGTGCTTGAGCTGCTTGAGCTGCTTGAGCTGCTTGAATTTGAGCTTGAAGCTGATTGATAAAACGCTCGTAACTACTTAAATCCGCAACACCTTGAGCTTGAGCTTGAGCTTGAGCTTGAGCTTGTGCTTGAGCTGCTTGAGCTTGTGCTTGAGCTGCTTGAGCTTGTGCTTGAGCTGCTTGAGCTGCTTGAGCTTGAGCCGCAGAAAAGGGAGCATAGAAATTGTATAAAGTGTGCTTCTGCAAATCAACAAGTTGTATTGGTTTCTGCAATGAGGTTATAATTGACTGAATAGTTTCAGCATTATATGCTGAAACCCGAGACCCATTAAATGCTCTGTGATATATTTCTTCAACATAAACAATAATCGTCGACTCCACATCGGCAAGGGCAGTCGAACCAGGATTATTCAGATTTACAAAATCTTTTTGTTTCCATTGTTCTAAAAATACTATAAATCGTTCAATAATTGGTTTAAATTGTTTATTAAATAATGATAAGAATGCATTAAATAACGAATCAGCTTTGGTGAATGAATCTTCATGTTCCTCCAATGTAAATAAAGTACAATGTTCTGGTTGTAGACTTGACAACGGTGGGCGGTCTATAAGATATGCTGGAACCGCACCTAAAGACGACATAATTAATACAATATATATGAATATTACATCTAAAATAAAATTTCTACAAACGATATTATGTTATTATCGTAGACTTACTATGTATTCTCTAAAATTAGGAACTCCTAAACTTGTTATATCGCTGTTATCAGGTTGAGGTGCTGGTATTGATACAGAACATATTTTTTTTAGACCCATCGCTAATATTTTACCGTCACCGCGGCGAGTAACAATAATTCCACATTTATACGGTGCAAAAAATGATACAAAATCATCATATGATGTTGCTTCTAGTGGTGGTGATAGTACTTCGATACCTTGCATGATATATATAAGTATGTCTATAATTTTTTGTATGTATGTAAGAAGGGTTTGATAAGAAGAGTACCGTTTAATTCCATCTTCACCTGTACTTCTAACACATATCATACCACTTGCAATACTCGTTTTTAAAAGAAATTCTTGGTTTTTATATTCTTTAATAATATTACGTTTAACACTTTCTATATTATAGAAACGCTTTTGAGCATCAGTTAAAGTTTTAGGCAACCATAATGTAGAATCACATTTTGATAATGATACAATTTTCGTGTCCTCTTCTTTTTCATCTTCTTTATCATCTTCATCGTCACTACCACCATGATTCTGTACACAATAGGAGATATTCATCGCCTTTGCGCGTTTAGCAACAGTTCCGTCTGTTGTAAAAATACAAGTATTTAGAGGTATACTTGATTGCTTAAGTACGTATTCTATTATATGTTGTGCAACTCCTTGTTTTTCATCTCCAGAATATTTCAGTACAAATTTTAGGTATTCAGGATCTAGATTTTTTTTAGAATTACCAACACATGGATCATCACATTGGCTGAACCCAGTAGGTTCACCAGTAGTCGGATCCAAGGGCGAACTGAACGCTATCTTATGACGAAATGATTCGCGTAATTCCTTTGTACCCTTTGACATTCTAACCAGAATTACCATTATTTGGTTAGTTTTAATAGAAGTAATCGAGTCGCCATCTTCAAGAGACAACTGCGCTTGGGCGACGAGTGGTTTGACATATTCTTTTAATGGACTAGTTATACCCACCGATACAAAAGTAAATTTAACTTCGAGTATGTTATTATTTCCAATCGATTTGAAATAATAATGTCCTATAACTAGATCTATACTAGGAGGCGGAAAACGTACAACTGACGGTCCTGAATCGCGTCCTGCTGGATCTATATCTCCACCCAGAGATATAAATATTATATATTTTCCAAATCTTATAGGCGCCGTACCAGATTCTTGGACCGCTATTGCTACGTCAGCACCGATTCTATCTTCCATATCTATCGGCGATTTTTTTACGATGGATTTAACATAAAAAAATGATATGTTTCGTGTTTCACCATGTTTCCTGTTTTCCTCAATATGAGCCTCAACTTGTTTTTTTAATGGTACATATGCAGAAAAATTTGCTGTTACCTTATCGACCAGAGTTGGTGGTATCATCTGTTGTTTTAAAATGTCAACGAATTTATTCATAGTTTTTTTAGTAACTTTAACTTTAGGCTCAAATGCATCTTTACACTGATCACACACTTTTAATACATCACCAACCGTATAATCTGCTGTACCAGCATTAACAGTTAATATTGGGGCTACTTCCTGAGCGGCACTATTTATAGCAGCAGAAATTAGGTTCAGATCAGTAATATTTAAATAACAATAGTTTCCCACAACAATAGCAGTCCCTTCATGACTAAATAATTGATCAACCGCAACCTTGACTTGAGAAGCCATATTTTTAATTATTATATTAATATAATAATATTAAAATATATTATAAAATACCCCCTAAAAAATATATCAACATAAATATTTATAAATCTTATCAATCGTCGCCTTTCCTATTTTCCGTATTTGATGTTTATCTCTCGAACTACTACTACTACTTTCTTTTGCTGTTTCATCGCCGCCTAAATCAACATCGTCCATATTTCCTTCTATTCCTTTCCCGTCTTTATTCCCATATATTTCTATATCTGCAAAACATTCCGCTAATATTTTCGATGGAGGTGGTATCTTATTCGTATTACTAATACTTTCTTCAAATATATCATTCTTTCGTTTCAAATCATGTAAAAACTCAAACATCGAATTATTATATTTTTTCATAATTGCCGCCGCGATCTTCGGACTTACACCTGGTATATTCGACAACATTATTTCGCCTATATTTTTCGGCGTAATAAAGTCTCTTTTCTCCTTCTTCACCGCTACTTCCGAATATCCATCATCACCTTCTCCTAGTATCTTTCTAGGTGCTGGTGATGATACTGATGCCATTCTACGACGATAATATCCCAACCCTCCGCTGCGCTCCATTTCAGTTTCGTTCTTGCTACTACTACTATTACTTTGTATCTTATCTGCAAAATTCACAATAAATGCCGCCGTTTCATCTGTATTCATCGTCCTATACACCGAAAATCCCTTATAATAAAGTAATGAAACCATCGCACTTTGTATCGCCGTCTTACTTATCCCTCCTCTCCTTTCATCATATTTCGATAGATCTCCCTCCACAATATACACAATATCATGATTATGCAATATCGTATTTTCTAGCCGAAATGACTGTTCTTTATATCTGCCATCTTTAATACTCGCAGCCAAGTCATATAACGTTTTTCTCTCGAACAACACATATACACCAGCTTCTGCTGGTGCTGTTGCTCCTGTAGCGTCGGTCGCATCACCGTGGTTGTTTTCGTTTTCCCATTCAATCGACATATCTCCTATCGGCATTCTTGCGCTTATTATTTTATGTCTACTGACTCCGCCTCCAACATTATCCGTTATCTTATCTTTTTCTTCAACTTTTTCTTCATTTAATTCTTCATGTTCGAGAGATTTTTCTCCATGTCCATTTCCACCCCCCTTTCCCCTTGTACCCTTTGGCCCTTTCTCCATACTCGCAGGTATTGGAACCTGTATCGTCATTCCATCACCTAAATCCATAATATGAAACCTCGGCGATGATTTGGTTTTCGTAGATGTATTCAGTTTTTTTGTTCCACCCCCTATCTTATCAGTTGTAGATACGACATTTGTTATTTTTGTATATATCTCCTTCTCTCGACAATCTACTTTTATTAACATTTTATATCTATAATATCGAGTATCGATTACACGTATCACAGCTTTCTTACTATGGTATATTATTTTATTACTACATTTTACGCCTTATATTCTTTTCCAGAATACACTTGATTCACCTGGTTATTCACACGAATAAATGTCGTGCATTTTGGAATATCTTTTATTCTCTTTGCCCCAATATATGTACACGTCGAACGAATTCCGCCAAGAATATCCAACACCGTTTTTTCAACCGAACCCCGATAGGGGATTTTTACCGTTTTACCTTCCGCAGATCGATGTGATGCTACTCCACCATTATACTGGTCCATCGCAGTTGAACTCGACATTCCGTAGAATATTTTATACTTCAGCCCAGTAGATTCATCAATCACGATTTCTCCACCGGATTCATCATGTCCAGCAAGCATTCCGCCCAACATAACAAAATCAGCACCACCACCAAACGCCTTTGCAATATCAGCAGGCGTGGTACAACCACCATCAGATACGATAAACCCGTTCAATCCGTGCGCCGAATCCGCTGATTCAATTACCGCTGATAATTGCGGCATACCAACCCCGGTTTGCAAACGAGTAATACATACACTACCACTACCAATACCGACCTTCACAATATCCGCTCCACAATTCATGATCAGCTCTTCCACCATTTCTCTCGAAACAACATTACCACAGACAATAATAATATCAGGGTACTTCTCTCGAATTTTACGAATAAATTCTACAAATGATTTCATATAACCATTCGCAACATCAACGCAAACAAATAATGGATTCAATCGGGTAATAAGCGCGTGAAGTCGTTCTTGATCACCGTCAGTAATACCACTACTTACCATGTAATAATTCCGATCCATATTCAAAGGATAGTCTTCAAGTGCGTAGTGTTTATGAAAACACGTAATAATTTTATGACGATGCATCACTTTATACATTTCAAGGGTCCCGACTGTATCCATATTAGAGACAATAATTGGAACACCTGTCCACTTATAACCATTCTTAAATATAATCTCTCGAGTCAAATCAACTTCGCCTCTCGACGAAAGTGATGAACGCTTTGGGCGAAATAATACATCATTAAAATCTAGCTTAATATCTGTCTCGATCTTCATGGTGAGTAATTATTGTTGGCTACTAAATACAAGTATGTATAACATAGTATACTTGTGTTTATATTTGTTATATTTATCCGCCTAAATAATATACCATTTTAACCTTTTATAACTTGGGGCCGGAATGCCTGGCGGGACTTAATCTCTCGAGGAACTTAAATATAAAGTCCTTATTCTTTGCCGGTTCAGAGATAGTATTGCGCATCGAAAAACTACGCATCTGTCCAGTACCAGAAGGTATCGATCCACCCTTTTTATCACCACCGCCACTTCGAGTATCAGTCCCTATGCCATTTGTAGAACTGGCGCCGCCAAATAAAACACGCCTAGCAACCTTGGAGTTCGCCATTAAATAGTAATAATGTATATATTATAATGAATATTTAAAATATATACTGGATTTTAGTAGCGAGGAATACGTCGAATTTACTTATTCGAGCAATTCTTAGTCCAGACCTGTCTACCAGTTCCACCGGTCAACTTGCAGTTGAAGATAAGATTATTATCCTTCAAATACTTATACTGTTGAGCGCAACTCTGATATTTGATCTTACCAAGGCAATCGCACTTCATTCCTCCATTCTTGTAAGCAAGAGAAATAGCGGAACTACGACCAACCGATGGCGCAATACCAGGCATACTGCCAAAATGGCAACCGCTGCTTGTAAGTGACGCGACTTGACGAACCCGCTTAGGAGCGTTTGAAAGAACCATTTTATTTGCTAATGAATTATAAATATTATAAATATTAAAATTTTATAATTGAATATAATTGAATTTGCTTAAATACATTTTTATATAGTATATACCTGAAAGAGTTATTGCTCTTCTATTATTTCTGCGAATCGCCCTCGATTATATTAACGTATTTACATTTACATCTACATCGACATCAAGATGTTCAGAAAACGCCAACAACAACCACTATCACAGCCATCTTCTAATAATACGAAACCAATACAAAATACTTCATCGTCTTCATCTGAAACCGAATCAGATGAAACCGAAAATATATTGCTAAATATAAGCGAGAACGGACAGTCTGGTATCGAAAATGATGAATCTGTATCGACCGGAAAAAATATTTATAATGACGATGATATTGTACGAGTTGAAGACGGAAGATACGTGTTCAACCCATATAATACTGAAAATATCGATGTAAATATTGCAGATGTTGAGACGATTCTTGCTAAATATGGTGTTCCTTCGCAGGTTCATAATATTGAGTTATATCGTCGGGCGTTTGTTCATCGTTCTTATACGAAACGCCCTAAACTGCTAAATGAACTAGAAAACATTACATTATTGGACCAACCTGAAGGAACCATGCCACTTCGTACGAAGTCGAACGAACGTCTTGAATTCGTGGGCGACGGAGTATTAGAATGTATTACTAAATATTATTTATATCGCCGATTCCCTAAAGAGAATGAGGGGTTTATGACTGAAAAAAAGATCGCAATCGTTAAAAATGAGACGATCGGTAAATTTGCGCTTGAAATGGGATTGCATCGATGGTTTATTATATCTAAACACGCGGAGGAAAAGAAGACGAGAACCAATCTGAAAAAATTGGGGTGTTTGTTTGAGGCGTTTATCGGTGCATTATTTTTGGACTTTAATAAAGTATCGATACGTGACGAGGATTGTTGGTTTGAAAAGATATTTACGTGTGGACCCGGATTTCAAATCGCGCAGATCTTTATTGAAAACGTCTTCGAGCAACATATCGATTGGGTCAGTTTGATTAAAAATGACGATAATTATAAGAATATTCTCCAGGTTAAGATTCAGAAAGAGTTTAAAACGACGCCTGATTATATAGAATTGGCGCGTGATGCAGAAATCGGATATACGATGGGATTATTTTTATGTTTAGGACAACCGCTTCATGAAGTGGCTGAACGTCCAGAAAATGCGATTTCATTTCAATCGTTGCCAAATGGGTTTGCCAGTATTCATCAAATGTTAGACATGAACGGAAAGGCATTTATATTCTTTGCGCAATCTTCACATAAAATTAAGAAGAAGGCTGAACAAGTTACATGTGAATTGGCTATAAAAATGATAATGACGCCCAAATTGTAAATCGGCGCGTTGGATTGTATGTTATTATATTTTATTGTATATATAGTATAATAACATATCATGCAAGGATCTAAACCTGCACTATTTTCAAAGTTAGAAAAAAAACCAAATACAGAAAGTCTTGTTCCAGCTAAAGATAATGGAGTAGTATTTAATATTAAGCGTGCTCTTCCCGCTTCGGCGATGAAAAGGCCCACATCAGATAAAATGAAGGATTTTAAAAAAAATCCAGGGGCTGCTGCTGCTTCTTCTCCTCCAGGTGAATCAGCCGATGCACCTATGATGCAACAAAAACAAGATACTGGCGGTGAAGAGGATATTCGCGCCAGAGCTTTAAATGCTCAAAAAAAAGTTAGAGCATCTGCAGGTTTTACAGATAGTCGGCACAAATATGATGTTAATCGCGATGATGTATTAGCCAAAGCAAGTAGTTTACGTGTTGCCCCGGTAATATCTGAACCCGCTACTTCCTTGAAACGACTAGACCAATCCGAACTTGTTAGAGATGAAGATCTTGAAGATAAATCTCGATCGGCACAAAACCTCGCCGAAGAACAAGAACAAGACGAATCAGCTCAGGCCGTAAAACTGTCGAAACGAGGAATATTAGAGAAAACTTCTGTTATAGCAAAGAATAAAGGCGTCGCCGCCAGTTTGATAGAACAAGCAGAACGAGATCAAGAAGAAGCAGATGCAGAAGTGTTAGAGGATACGGGTGCAGGCGCAGGTGTAGCTGTATCCGCTGCAGCGGCGGCGTCATCTTCTAGTTCGGGCCAAGTAGAAAAGATTCTCAAGGTTCGACAAAGAAAACCCAAATCTTCTTTACAAAAAGAACCGGTTATTCCAGTTTCCGCCGCTTCTGCTTCCGCAAAAGAACAAGTTGCAAAAATCGCCAAAAAGTCAAAGGAAGATGCAAAACAAGATGATAAATATGCATTATCTTTGGCGATTAGGATCGGAGATGAAATCGTAGCAGAGAGATTGCCCGCGAAGGTTGAACTTCCACAATTACAAGCCTCTAATTTTTACATGAATAATCGTGCCAAATTTATTCAATATGTGAATGCATTATTTCATAATTATCGCGAAGAAATAACGTCGGGTGATAGTGATATATCATGCGAAGCATTATACGGCGGCGACGATTCTGCGTCTGTATCTTTATTGGTTCATCAGAAAATCGTTCGCGAATATTTGAATATTTATTCTCCCTATCGCGGATTATTATTATTTCATGGGTTAGGTAGTGGAAAAACATGCTCGTCGATCGCTATCGCTGAAGGGTTGAAAACATTTAAAAAGATTATTGTTATGACTCCCGCGTCACTACGTATGAATTATATGGAAGAAATGAAATCAAAATGCGGTGATCTCATGTATAAAAAAAATCAGTTTTGGGAATTCGTCCAATCACGCGGTAATGCGGAACTAACTGACGCATTATCTGCTATTTTAAATATCAACAAATCATTTATCAGCAGACAAGGCGGTGCTTGGTTAGTAAATGTGAAAAAACCGAGCAACTATGAAACTGAACTCACCGCTGGTGAACGTGTTATGGTAGACAAACAAATCAACGAAATGATACGCGAAAAATACGAATTTGTAAATTATAACGGTTTGCGTTCCGACTATATTAAAAAATGGTCAAACGATTATACTCAAAATCCATTTGATAATAAAGTCGTTGTTATCGATGAAGCACATAACTTCGTCAGCCGAATCGTAAATAAACTTAAACGACCTACATCGATGGCGTATCGGTTGTATGATTTTTTACTTAGCGCCCAAAACGCCAAAGTGATTTTATTAACCGGAACTCCTATTATTAACTACCCCAACGAAATCGCAGTTTTATTCAATATACTTCGCGGAAATATTGATAATTGGGTATTCACACTTGATGAATCTAAAAGTGCACCTGGTGCTCCTACTAAAATTTCTATTGAAACATTCAAGGATATTTTTGGGTTAACGAATAACCGAGGTAAGGCACCCGCAAAAGGCGCAAAAGCCTCGGCGGCTTCTGGATCTGGCGCTGGGTTGGGTTCTTTTGCCACAGGCGTCGGTCTTTCATTCGATAATATGGAATATAATGCTAGAAATCATAAATTACTTATAACTAGAAATCCATTCGGATTTGTTCGTGATTATGATCCAGTTACATCTCAATATAAAGGTGTTATACGCCGCGGGAAACCGAATGCTGCTATAGAAAATAATCCTAGCAGCGCGGAATCTGGTGCTGGTGCTGGTTCTGCTCCAGTCATTTCGATCGATGATAAAACTGCTACTGAAAATGGTGTATTAAGCGATGCCGCATTCGAAAAAGCGATTATACAAAAACTTGCAGATAATGGTTTAGTCGTATCCCGCGCTTCTTCAAATAAACAGTCTCCATATACCGCATTACCATCGAATAAAGACGAGTTTAATAGCTTTTTTATCGACCCACAAACACTAAACCTGAAAAATCGTGACTTATTCATTCGAAGAATTTTAGGTCTTACTTCATATTTCAGAAGTGCACAAGAAAAACTACTTCCGTCTTATGATCCGAAAACGAATTTTCATGTAATTTACTCTGAAATGAGCGATTACCAATTCGGCATTTATTCGCGCATTCGAGACATCGAACGAAACCAAGAATCACAAATGAAGAAAAAGGCAAAACGTGGCGGGCCCGGAAAAGGGAAGAAAGCCGGCGCGGAAGGAGACAATACCGGCAATATTTACGAAGACGTTTCATCTACGTATCGTATTTTCTCTCGCGCATTCTGTAACTTTGTATTTCCAAAAGGTATTCATCGACCTTTACCTGGAGATACCGAAAGTGTCACCGGGTCTATTTCTAAAGCAGCGGAGCTCGGTGGAGAAATCGCACCCGAAGAAGATCTTGCAAAACGTGTAACTCGCGTATTAACAAAAGGTGCTGCAGGTGATGCAAGTGATGCTGCAAAACGCGGTAAAAAACCTAAAGCTGCCGCTGCCTCCGCTGCTGGCGGAGAAGATGAACCCGAAGTCGAAGAAGTAGATGAAAATATGATCGATGGTGTCGAAGTAGATGAAGATCATGAAGAAACAATCATAACTGGTGAAGTGAATGATGATCTGCCAAGAAACCTCGAAGTGGACGAATCAGAATCCGGCGCCGCCGCCGAACCCGAACAAAAATTAAGTAAAAAAGCATATGTTCTTCAATATCAAGCCGCGATTGCAAAGGCGATGCGTGATCTCGAATTACAATCCGCCGAATTTTTAACCCCAGATAAACTCGCAACATACAGCCCCAAATTCCTCCATTTACTTCAAAATATTCTTTCTACTGAAGATGACGAAGCACGTACAGGTCTTCATTTGATTTATAGCCAATTTCGCACATTAGAAGGTATCGGTATCTTAAAATTGGTTCTTGAAGCAAATGGATTCTCCCATTTTAAAATAAAACAATCTTCGCTTGGAGATTGGACAATTGATATGACTCCTGAACAACGCGCCCGCCCATGCTTTGCTCTTTACACCGGAACAGAATCACCCGAAGAGAAGGAAATTATCCGCAACATATTCAACAGCAAATGGAAAAATGTACCAAGAACAATACTTGATGTCATCACACCCAGTTATTCCAATAATATTTCTGGGCAAGTTATTAAAATACTTATGATTACCGCATCTGGCGCTGAAGGTATTAATTTGCGAAATGTTCGTTATGTTCATATTACTGAACCTTACTGGCACCCTGTTCGTACCGAGCAAATCATCGGGCGAGCTCGTCGTATTTGCAGCCATATCGACCTCCCCGAAGATCTTCGAACAGTTGATGTATTCTTATATGTATCCCGTTTCAGCGGTCGTCAAGTCGCGGTAGATAACGACGAATCTCTGAATATTCGTATGAGCGATAGAAGCAAAATCGATAATGCAACACCTTTGTCAACCGATCAATCTCTTTATGAAATCGCAAACATCAAGTCCCAGATTACAACACAGATTTTAACCGCGGTTAAAGAATCTTCGTTTGATTGTATGATACACTTTAATCCAGAATCAAAGGAAACTCTGAAATGTTACTATTTTGGATCTGATACAAAGGAAGAAACACTCGCATATAAGCCAGATATAAATACAGAAGAAGACGATAAAAGCAGTAAACTTAATAAAAAAACAGTCAAAATCGCATTACAACAAATAAACATAAGTGGCAAGGAATATGCTTACGATAAAACCACGAATTTAATTTATGACTACGATCAATACAAAATGGAAAATCTAGTCCGGTTAGGAAAATTAGAAATAATACCTGCCAACCCGAAAACCGGTGAACCTATGAAATATAATTATATTCCTGATCATTAGTACGTGTCGCTGTCGATACACTATTAACTATTAAATTTTGTATAATTTACATATTTTGCAAATCTCTCGAACATCTCATTTTGCCTTCTATTCATTTCGTCTATTTGCACCTTCATTTCATTCACCGTCTCTTGTAATTTTATTATTATTTCACTATTATTAATAATATTGCCATTACTATTATCTTCGCTCGGGTTGATGTTGTTTGTCGCCGGTTTTCTTTTTAATCTACTGTATATATCATCGATCTCGGGCGAATATTTCGCGGGGGGCGGTTGTTCTACGTCGGCGCCCGCTTTTGAATCTCTCGTCTTGAGTACGGGTAACGGTAGCGATGTTTCGTGAATATCATTATCTTCCGCTGAATGCGTACTTATTTTGTCTGAAAATCTCACCTTATTTACTGTTTGAGGGGCAACTACACCCGTATTCGGTAATGGTGATGGTAATGGCAAAGGTGCCGGAACCGGTGATCTCATTATCATTACATCTTGTTTCCCCATATCCTTTGGAATAATCCGGTTGGTTATTTCTGTAAGATCACGTTCTCGTGCGGCAATTCTCTCGGCAATTAGCTTGTCCATATCCTCCCCAATCGGAGAGTCATTTATGTCGTCATATTGCGCGGGTTGCGAATTTACATCTAGAGCAATTTCATTTGCATTATTCGTTGTCGGTTTATTTAATGTAATTGGTAACGTCATCGGTAACATCATCGTATCGGTTAATGAAGATGTAATATCCAGTATTTCTGGCGGCTGATTACCTCTCGATCGTAGCGGTTTTATATGTAGTCCCTTATCTGAAAAATCGATTGCTGGTGGTGTCGGTCTTTCTAAATATGCGCGACTTTCCGCCTCCATCTCACGTAACTTCGTGTCTATCTCGTATCTCTTCTGATTTCGGATATCTTCGGCTGTTATTATAGTTTTTCTCTCTGATTTTATTTCTGGTATAATACTTGCGAGAGATTCTATCGCCATTCTATTTAATTCTATTAAAGATGCATTAGGTGATGACGTGTTCGAGAGATTATATAACGTTGCCTCGAACACACTCTGCACTTCTGGTAAAGAGACGTCCCTTGGTATTGTATCGAAAATACCTTCTTCCATCAAAAGCCCCCATAATAATTGCTTGTTTTCTTTTGTTCCGAGAGATTTTGCCATTACTATGATCTATATAACTTATATACGAATACAATTTATATAAGTTATTATTACGTATTATATGCATTAATTATTATGCATTATTATGCATCATTATTCATGATCATTAAAATGGTACTGGTTTGGTTGGAACAGGGTCATCTACGTTAAAGAACTTACGCCTGAATCTTTGCATATATTTATCACTAAGTTTCTTGCTGCTGTCCAGGAAATCATGTACTGTCATTTTACCTGTAAGCATATGAATTATCATAAATAGCGAATATACACCGCATTCTGTATCATTTTTTTGATGAGGAACGTCATTTATGTATACTTTGAAGTCTATACCGGTTTCGGTACCTTGATCCTTTACCATTTTTATGAATTTTTTTATACGAACTTGCGGCGCATCGCTTGTACTATCGAAAAAAAAGATTATCTTGGCGCGAACATCTATAAATATAGATACCCAATGTGCCCCTGGTTTATCATGTGTGTCTGTATTGAATATCACTCCTATTTTATTCTTTCCATGTTTGATATGGCGCGTCAATTCAAATTCGCATAATTCATTCCAAACACAGTTGCCATATTCCACAATCTCATCATAATCAACCGGCGATGGACCTATGAATACAAAAGAATGAAACGCATGCTCATATTGTTTCATAGAATTTGCAATATCTACACTCGATAACCAATCATTCGGGTTCTTCTTCCATGTTTCTGGTGATTGCGGCGCAAATGTATAATTAATAATTTCTGTATCTAATCCACTAGATGCGAAATTTTGTCTTAACCAACACGCCTCTGTATTGCATACATTATTCATATTCGCTTTTAATTGACCCCATATACTTCTACTGTCTGTGTCTGTTATTTTCTTATCTGGGTGTCGTTTATTCCAAAGATTTTTAATTTTTTCGAGAGATTTTGACGAATAACATGAAAAATCATTTTGATCTGTATCTTCTTTTTTGGGTGCACAGGTTACATCATGAAACTTTTTTGACATATTTTCGGTACTGATTTCATCTACGGGAGCTTTCACGTCAGTTAACATATTATCCAACTATTAAAATACTATTATATATACGACATTATAAAAAATTGAAGATAGATAAACGTGAAAATATATTCTTCATAGTTCCTTTCGTTCGTTTATTTCGTTCGTTCCTCTTTCGCTCATTTCGTATATTACTTCATAATGGTTTTCACTCGTTCTACCTTGTCTTCTGGATCTACTAACGTGTATACCACGCCGGTTGCGTCTAAATCTACCTCGTCGAAAAAGACATCACCCGGCGTTCACGCACGTGCTCCTCGTAAACCCAGGGTGTGTTATCGCAAATACTTTGAAGACGATGAGGTAGAGGTTGTCTCGCATAATCAACAAGCACATTCCTCCTTTTCTACGCCTCCTGCTGCTGCACCTGCTGCTGCTGCTGCACCTGCAGCACGCTCTATATTTACTCGATCTGCAAAAGAGGCTGCACTTCGAAACTATAAAATTTACACGCCAAAGCAAAAAGCGCCATCTATTAAGCAACCCACAGTTTGCGTCGAACAAGAAGAAGCCCCCGTTTTCGTACCTCGACGAAGCCCTCGAGTCTGTCGTAAGCTCAATTATCAAAGCGTATTTGATGAGAATGACGACAGTAGTGTGTCTTCAACAAATTCCGAGACAGTTGTCGAACAACATGCCGTAAAATACTCTTGTCCGTATTACTCGGGCGAAGAAGAATACCAACCCGAGGACCAGGTCCAGTACGAGAACGTGTATTGCGACGAAGAGGCGTACGATGCCGCAAATACGTTGACGTCGCTGAACTCGTCTCATGAAAAAGCTGCGTATGAAATTACGGAACGATGCATCAATCCGGTGACACCATGTGTTCGTTACGCCTATAGGTTCAAAGCAACATGCCCCCAAAAATCACAGCATTACGTAACGTGTTACATTCTTTACGACGAAAACACCAGGCGTTATCATTTGCTCAACAAGCACACCCTTCTCACTCCAAATGATGGATCGACTGATCCAGAAGTACACGGCTTTACTCAGGACTGGTCATTCCAGTCAAAGTATGTCTCTTATATGCGTGATACTATCGAGAAATATGTTATGAATGTCCTTATACACAAGTCAGTCCAACATGTTATTACTGCCGATTTCATCGGTCTTGTTATCAACGACGCTGATTACAAACGACTTTTCGACGTTGATGCGTGCTTTTACGACATCGAAAACCTCTTCACTATACAAAATTCGAGGCAGACAACTTCCGGACATGAAATGTTTATTCTAACACCAGAAATGTACTATACCGAGAAGTCATATGAAGGACTACAAATTCAAGATGCTCTTTCCATTCTCTCCGGCCAACACTAATATTCTATTATTCACCTAATTATCATTACTATTACTATTACTATTATTACTATTACTATTATTACTATTATTATTACTATTATTATTACTATTACTATTATTATTATTCACTTGTTTTTTTATCTTCTTTTGTTTCTTTTCTGCATTATTCATCATATCTATATTGAATTCTTTTATTTGTGGAAATACCACTTGCTTTGGCGGTGGTTGTACATATAACTCACCTGGTTTTTTTACTTTGACAAAATTATCCAACGTCGAGCTACGTCTCATAAATATCTTATTTGCATTATCTACAGTTTTATCTTCTTCGCCCGGCTCATTATTGTCCTTCTCATCTCCAGAATGATCGTCCTTGTTATCACAACCTGTATCGTTATCGATACGCTTATTCAACTCTGACTGTGCACGCTTTAATTCTATTTCAGAATTAATATCTTTATAATCATTTTGTATCATCTCTGATACATCTTTAAATTTAAGATATTTTATACAACGTTTTAAATACTCGTTAAATGGCTCTGTAATGTCCTTGTCATCTTCAAATTTTTTATTATATAGATCCTTCGTAAGTGCAATTATTCTCTTTTTATAATACTTCTTTTCCTTTTTGAATGTCGTTGCATAATGAATACTATGACCGTCGTTTACACTTACGTCATGTTTAACAGTCTCGCCATTTGAACCTACTTTTGCTTTTATATATTTACCATAATGGCTTCGATTCGACATTAGCGTTAGGGTGTATTCGTCAAAATCATTCCAAGTTGACGATTGCGAATGCGATTGCGAATTTATTTGAATATTCTCATTTTCTTGTTCGGCGCATTTACTTGCTTCGTCGCATTTATTAGTAGTACTAGTAGTAGTACTAGTAGTAGTATCATTCATTATTATTATTATTATTATATATGATGATATGAATAAACTTCATAATATATCATACGATATTTACTTACACTTTTTACTGTAATCACTTATTTCGGCGCTGTCGCATCGTTAAATGCTCTGTAGCCATAGATTCGGCAGTCGCGCGCGGAATCGAAAACCCCTCACTCGATGAATTTCCATTATTTTTCATTTGTTCCGGTTTTTTACCCGTAAAACCTTCCTCTGCAAACTGAAGATGTTCTTTCTGCCTTTCCTTCTTTTTTAATGTATCTTCTGGGATATAATTTGTCGGCGGAGCAAGAGATGGGCCACCATCACCTGTGCAAAACCCGTCATATGTGCAATTGAGTGTTCGTAATTGAAATCTAGTAGAATTCTCAAAAGTCAATCTTCCTAAATCATGCGGATTTGGGTTCATCGGTGCAAAATTATCTGCGCCATTTTCAAATAAATATGGATTAGGCTGCATTACCTCGCGAGTATCTATCGTCACTTGATATAAATCACTCGTTGAATTCGGGACATAATCTGCCCGATCATTTCTCTGTAATGCAAAATACTGATTACGAAGAGATGATTCTACATTCACTCGCTCTGCCCAACCACGCCATGGCGCCTTGGCATTACCTGGATTAAATACAGTTTCTGTAGTAAAATGCTGATATGGCGGAATACCTACAGATGGTACAGGTCTTTGCTCTAAAATAGGCATCATCGCATATTTCGACGATGTCGGACGAACACTATATGCCGGCTGTAAAACCGCCGACGGAATACATCTGTCCCTAATTCTATCATTTATTTCATCAAGTCGTTCATGATGATTCGAATATACCCCATTTACAACACCGTATAATTCCATTTTCGAAATTGTTCGTTGACTATTATATTATATTATATTACTATTGTATAATGTGAAAATATATTTATGTTTCCATTTTCGCTTTTCAGCTACATAAAATCAATAATATTATATTAAAGATATATCTATAATTTATATACTCTCATTCCTTACTGAATTATTGTTGTATCATAAACACTCTATAACATGTGTGGAATTTTCTATTTTGAAGCAATCTCTAAATTATCTATCGCTCAGTTAAAAAATCTACAGGAACATTTCGTTTTAACTAGTCACCGTGGACCAGATAAAACTATTTTCGTAAATGACACAACTCGCGCATGGGGGTTTCATCGACTATCAATTAACGGTATGGACTCCAGCGCAGATCAACCGTTTCAATTAAAGAATTGTCGTTTGATTTGTAACGGAGAAATCTATAATTTTCGATCTTTAATTGCCGAATTTGGATTGGAGAGCGAATACAAAAGTGGTTCTGATTGTGAGATTATTATCCACTTGTATCGAAAAATCGGAATCATCGAGACGTTGCGCCGTCTAGATGGCGTGTTTTCCTTTGTGCTTTATGATTATGAGCATGATAAAGTCTTTGTCGCACGTGATCCGGTCGGTGTTCGGTCTCTTTATATCGGGGTCATTTCTCATGACAGCGGGTATGGTGCACAATACAGCGATATTATAAGTTCTTCCTTGAATCCAGATCACTACGCCATGTGTATTTCAAGTGAAATGAAATCAATACATTCTTTTTGTGATTATATTACTCAATTTCCCGCCGGTTGTTACATGGAATATAAAGCGTCTGATAACGGTGAAGTATCATTTCAGCCATATTATCAGTTCGTGACAATCGATGATTGCACTTCCGATTCTACACTTCATACGACGAATAGTCAATTTAAAAAACTGTCTACCCTTGAAGAGAAAATTAAGTCTATACATCTTACATATTCATATCCGCCTATAGATAATCCATTTCAATCTACCGTTAGCGATTCTCTCTTTGAAAAAGAGGTTTGCAACCGTCTTCGCGATTTATTCACGTCCGCAGTTACGAAACGCCTCATGAGCGAGCGACCTGTTGGTTGCCTTCTATCTGGTGGACTCGATAGTTCGCTTGTTACTGCGATCGTAGCGAGAGAATTGAAAAAACGCGATCCGAATATGACGTTGAATACATATAGTATTGGTTTGGAAGGATCGGTTGATCTATATTGGGGACGTCGTGTCGCCGAACATCTCGGTACAACTCACCATGAAGTTGTAGTCAACGAACTTGAGTTTTTACTCGCAATCAAAGAAACGATCGAACAAACCGAAAGTTATTGTACTACTACGATACGTGCGTCCGTCGGAAATTATCTTGTAAGTAAGTATATCCAAAATGCAACAGAAGATGTCGTTATTTATTGTGGGGATATGTCGGACGAAATTTTTGGTTCATATCGCGGGTTCTTGAAAGCACCGTCTGACGCTGAATTCCAATCCGAAAATGAGAGAATGATCCGCGATGTTCGGTTTTTTGATTTACTTCGTTCGGATAAGAGCATCAGCGGTGCGGGATTGGAGGCGCGCGTTCCATTTGCGGATAAAGAGTTCTTGACGTATGTTATGCAAATTCCTGCTCGATTCAAACGGTTTTATGACGGCGACGGCGGCCGTATTGAGAAATATTTGATTCGAAAGGCATTTGAACATGAGGGATTATTGCCGAATGACGTTCTTTGGCGGAGAAAGGAGGCATTTAGTGACGGAGTCAGTAGCCAAAATGGGCGAACATGGATTCAAATGATTAAAGAATATACTAATTCGGTGGTTCCTGATTGCGAATTTAATAATACAAACCATCATCTTTACAAATTGCATAATCCACCATACGACAAAGAAAGCTTCTTTTATAGACGCGTATTTGAAACATATTATGACGGGCGAGGCGATACAATTCCTTATTATTGGAGACACCCGTTTTGCGAGAAGGTACTCGATCCAAGTGCTCGATTGCTTGATTTTTATGTTACGGATAAGATTCAAGGACTGAATGAATGAAGGAATGATCGCGCGGGTATTTCATATACGCAAATAATAGTATCCACCTACATTATATGATGGATACGATTAAAAAGAATGCAGAAGAAATAGCAGTTATTATTATCTCGGGATTACGAAGTGTTTTCATGCCATTTTTTGATAAATATTCTGGATTTTACAGATATATTAATTATATATTTTACACGTCTTATGCTATTATTTTATTTGGATTTTATCATACTACACCCGAATCAATCCCATTATTGAGAAATACAATATTTTATATCGCTGTATTCATATTGATATTGCGGTTTAATCAGCTTTCTTGGAATAATCCAAAGTTTGCAATTTTAGGAGGAAATAAATTTAGCGAATTCGACCGAAAACTTATTTTTTCGTTATGCACGTTTATTTTGTTTACACATATCGTGAGTGACGCTGTCGGAGAATATGCGAAAAATAAAATAAATCAGGCCATTACACAACCAGTAAGCAAAACTGTGATTCAACCAATCTATCAATATATCGATACATCTGGTGCTGTAGATAAAATCCCCGCACTTAAAAATATCGTTCAGAAGAAAAGTATTGATTCAGCCGCAGAGGCGGGTACTCGAATGCCTATATTACCAACACCAGGCGTTCCTACCGTAAATTCTTCACCTCTTGAATCATTCTCATCAACGTTTTCTATCTTTGATTCTGGAGACGTAGCACCGGCATAACATGCGAATGCGATTATCATCATGGCTATTATTATTTTTGAATGAGATTCAAATTCATATCATTCAAAAAAATCGAAATGTTTTTTCTACGAAATAGAAATAGTACTTCTTTATCAGTCAAGATCAAGCATCATCATAATGTCTCAAGTAGAAAACACACAAGAGTTACCCCAAGACGTTCCTATCCAACCCATCGTTCAAGCACCGCCACCATCACTTCAGGATAATTTAGATGTATTAATGGGTGTCCTCGAAGAGAACCAACAACGTATCCCCGAAGGAGAATATTTGCGGGGAATGAATGCGCTCGGTTCTCTTCATCGAATGAAAAACAAAGCCGAATTCAAAACCGGCGCTCGTTTCATGACCCACGAAGAAGTATGCGAGGACGACGAAATGTTCGAGGCGGTGATCGATGTTGCTGAAGAATTGTTAATGGAAATTTGTGGCAGCAGTCTTGAAGACGAAGAACGTCTCGTAGAACAAGGTGAAGAAGTTGACTTGATCAACCAAATTATCGGATATCGCCCAACTGAAGGGCACCCTGGATTCGGAGTTGAGCCAGTTATATTGCACCACGCAATACAATTGATTTACAGTCGAATCATGTCAGACATGCTGGAAGAATTGGACAATATCCGACAAGCAACTTGTAAGTGTGGTTGGAGAGGAACCCAAGGAAATTGGGAACGCCATACCAGAAACCGTCGCCATATCCGTTGGGTTGAACAACAGGAAGAGCTACCATTATCGGTGTCGCCGACTTCTCCTTGGGATCGTCTTCGCGCGATCAGATCAGCAAACGACAACGACGTGGCCACCCCTTTAATCACCGCAGATCAAGAGACTGCACACGAATCATCGCCAACGCCACAATCAACACTTTCAGGTACTAATCATTTGCATCAAATATTGGAGAATGTCGCATCTATTGGAAAATAACACGTATATAACCACTAAGAGAAATCTTATTTTTTATCTGAAGAATGTTTACGCGTTTTTTCGCGCTTGTTTGCGTTTGTTTCATGTTTAAATGCATTCATGGCAGATTCCTTGTTTATTACGAACACGCGTTTTTTTCCAATCGATCTAGATATCATAGATTTACTAACCTTTCTTGTTTTATTTCTAGAATTAGTATTCGATGTTAGAACATTAATTTGCGGCCTTACCTCTTTGAAAAATAGTTGTAAATGAAATAATATGTATTTGCTTATGATTTCGTCTATTTCTCGCGGATTCACTCTACTTAATATTTTCTTTGAATCATATCGATTCAGTTTGACTCGCTTCATAAGTACGTTATTCAATTCGATTGCCGACATTTGTTTATGCACCTGTTTATTATTTGGGTTTGCCACCATATATTGACCCCCAGATGTTAAGCATGGTAATGATGAAAAATGTAGTTCATATAATTTACTATTTATAAACCGTGTTATAAATTGTTCAAATGGTATATATGAATTGTAACTCTGCAATTTAATGTAATAAACCTTCTCATCAACCATTTTTTGATGTAACAAGTCGTCCAAAAAACATATTTCAATATTCGGAGATAATCGAGAACAGCGTAAGAAATCATTTACCGTTTTCTCATGCGTTGTTCGTTCAATACTATCCGGATCATTCTTGGTAGTATCTAATCCATTAAATCCTCCGATAATTCTATCGAAGAATGGAGGCGTTGTTGTCGTTTTAGCCGGCTGTTGCAGTAACCCTTGATCATGTTCCGTTAGTCGTTGTTCTAGATAACTACGTATATGCTGAACCCATTTAGCCGGTCCTTGATTATTTGTATATATCATCACCTTACTACAAACGCCACTTTGTTTCTTTTTACGAATATATTCTAATATACGCACGATACTCGTACGAAATACTTCTGGATATAGATTGATCAGTTCGTTAAAATGAGAATATCCTATATTCGCGTTATTAAAAAACTCGATTAATGATTCAAAAAATATACCAAATTGCGCAAAACAACCTAATGTTTCATCTAAATCAAATACGACAACTTTAGGTTTTTTATCAGGTATAATCAGAGTAGACGACATTTATCGTCTATTTATATCGCAAATTGTGTAACCAACTATATTTATATCAATATTATAATATTTACGTATTATAGGTAAAATTTGTGCGTCAACTATGAAAGATAGTATTCATGTCGATAATGATAATGATAATGATATTGATGAAGATATGAAATTAACCCGCGATGATTATATCAAACTACCTCATCATTATCAACAAAAAGAATATCCTAAAAAAGACAAACCTGCATCTGTGTTTGAAAAACTATCATTCAAAGACCTTGAAAATAAGGCACATGATATATTAAGTCGTAAATTTTGCAAATGCATAAACGGCGACAAACGCATGAATAATGATACAAATGAACGACCACGCCAATATCTTTCAAAAAAACGTATATCATATTGTACACGATCAATATTTAATAACCGAGGTTTAAAACGCCACGGATTTAAATGTCGTAATAGAACACATAAACTTACACAACCCGTCACGAAAACGCAGAAAAATCTAATATTATAACTTCACATCTGAAACATATTCTACTGCGCGTAGAATCATTAACTCTTCTTTACTTAACCTTTGAAACATTACATTTAGTTCGAATTTAATCTGATATACGAAACCTTTAACCGTTCGTATCGTTACCTGGTGTAATCCATCTGTTATATTTTGTTTTATATTAAATATAGTTCCACCCAGCGTTAAATAAGGCTTTTGCGAAAGAGATCTTAATGGAATCCAACGTAATAGCTGTCCATGACGTAAATCATTCGGTCGTTCAATCACTCGATACATCTTTAATTTAAGGGCAAACTCTTCAAATTTTTCAGTAGGTAACTCTAATAACGAGAGAATTTCTAGTCTACGCGTTTCAATCTCTTTAAACGTAGAATTTGCAATCGTCGCATTCTCATTCTTTGCCATCGCAGATAATATCGCATTTACATCTAATGGAAATGTAGGTTCGTCCAACACCGATTGTAGCAGGTCTTCGTCTGAATCGACCGCGTAATCACTATCACAAGGTTGATATACGTCGTAGTTGCACACTTCCTTGGGCTTCGAGGCAACCATTACACGATCATGTTCATCATTCATTTCTATATCGTCTGATTCTGATTCATAGTCGGAGTCTGTTTCTGTTTCTTCTGAACCTAAATCATCATCGCTATCATACTGTCTTCTACTACGTTTTTTTGGTTCTGGCGTCGGTCGCATATACTCCAAGTCGACAACGACGGTTTTCTTTCTAGGCGCTGCTGACGCCATCTTTCATGTATTACTATTACTATATTATTTATATTATATATTAAAAATCTATAATATACACACCATTTATGCAAATGTTTGATACGTCTATCTACATAATATACGACGTTACTGAAATGCATATTTTCGTTGGCATCAACGAAAGCCACCCCAACCTATCCGGCTAAATATAGCATTTTTATTTTGAAAACTCATTTTTCAGTCACAAATTGCAAAAATGGTCGTTTTTTACGGTCCTACCCTCCCAAAACATGCAAAAAACGTGTTTTTGCCCGATAATGCTCACAAAACACGAAAAAAGGGTCATTTTCTTATGGTCACACCCCGTGGACGCAAAACGCGTTTTAAAAGTCAAATGGCAAAAGTCGTTTTTGGACATTTATTTTTGTCCACCAAAAATCGATCGGAAATTGTGAGCATAAGTAGCCGTTGCATGTTTCCCAGCCTTACTGACTATGCTCACAAAGTAGCAATTTACACATTTGCGCACTTTTGCGCAACTTGTTTTGGCAGTTTTAGGCCATTTTGGGCCGTTTTTAGGCATTTTGTGACGATAAAATCAACATTTTGACTATAAAATGCTATATTGACCCCAAACGATGGTCTTAAAGTAGCCATGAGCCTATGCAAACTATACGCGATGCTCACGATTAAAAAGAATATAGAAATTTATATTACTATATTATATCCTGTACTATTTGAAATATTTTCTGTGTTTTTATTTGAAATTATACTTGAATATTATTTGAATTATATTTGAATATTATTTGAATTATTTTCTAGGTATTTGTATCTTTTTTTTCTAATTATATCTGAGTTTTTTTGTATTTTTATTTTAATTATATTTGAAATATTTTCTGGATTTTATTTGAATTTTATTTGAAATATTTTCTACAAAATGTCGAGTATTTTAATTAGTACATCAAAGTTATCTGCCCCGAATCTAACAAATTTAAATAAATATATATGTGTTTGTAAAAAATCGTATGCACACAGATCAAGTTATTATAAACATAGCAATACATGTCTTACATTTCAGCATCATAAAGTGCATAAAAACGATGATTCTCTCCTTGTTATCGACGAAGAATATCAGCATGTAAATGATACTATAACCGCACAGGTTGTTACACCTAAAAAACGGAATTCGCGCGTAAATAAAAAGTCTGCAACCGGTTCAACCACTGTTACTGAAGATCACATTAACAGTAATAATAATGAAAGTGAAGAAGAAATAGATTTCTCACCTCCAACATTTCCGTCGTTTGTATTACATAGCACTGATACGACTAGTCAAAAGAAGCAAGTAGAACCCCGGAATACTGGAGGAACAACGACAAGGATTACACATAAAGATAAAGAGAAATTATTATGTGAAAAAGATATTTTGGACCATACTATGAGTGAATTATTAACGGAACAAAATGAAAAAATTAAAGAATATATCCAACAAATGATGGCGGTTATTTCAAAAAATAAAAAACGAACAGATAAATCTCTCGTGAATTCTCTCGTATTCGAACTTTTAGACCAGAATAAAACCCTGCAAAAACAAATTATTGAACTAAGCAAAGAACGGAATATTGTTGTTAATAATACGAATAATAACCAATTTAATTTGAACTTTTTCTTGAATGAACAGTGTAAGGACGCAATTAATATGACCGACTTTGTCAATTCTCTCGAAATCACACTTGACGATCTTACATACACAAGAAATCAAGGTCTAGTTGAAGGTATAAGTAAGGTTATGATAGATGGTCTTAAACAAATGGATCTGTATAAACGACCGATACACTGTACAGATCAAAAACGAGACACCATTTATATTAAAGATAATCACACATGGGCGCGAGATGAAGGTAATATTCGAATGAAGAAGGCATTTGTCGATATTGCGAATAAAGAATATTTTGCGATAAAAATGTGGATGGATTCAAATCCTGAATGGGAAAGCAACAGTATGTTGCAGGATTTTCACCACAAGATGGTGAAGAATGTTTTACATGAAATTAAAGATGATCCAGCTGGAGAACGACGTATTCTGAAAAATATAGAGAGAGAAACGTTTATTGAGAAATGATGATATTTGTAAATAATTAATATAATGTGGGTGTTGTTTTACAAGTTTTCCCATTTTGAGAATCACAATTTAATAAGGAAGTATTACATTTTAATCCCTTCATTCGTAGTAAATTTACTAGTTTATTTTTATTAGAAAATCCTTTCACCATCAAAGGTTTAAATTTCGATCCGTATATAAGATAACAACGGGACTCTAATGACGACATAATTGATTATTATATAATATATATGAATATGATACATATTATATTTATAAGAAACACGATGATTTAAAACTTGGTTCCAATAACCTCGTTTGCAGCCATAGGTTCAAAAGACATCATGCCACCGGGCATACCAGCTCCAACATTCTGAGCATATGTGCTATTGAAATTTTGTGTTTGCTGTGAAGCTTGCGACAATCCATAGTCAGCGGTACCGGTGTTACGGCCGGTAGTTGTTAACACCGGATTTGGGGGTGCCATACCACCGCCAATCATACCCCCAGGCATTCCCCCGGCATATGGCTGTGAAAGAGGTTGAGTTACACGAATAGATCCGGCGCCTCCTGCGTTAGAAGAAGATGCACCGCCGGCACCACCGTTATAACTGCTCTCTCCTCCAAGAAGTTCAACGGCGCGCTCTACCAATATTTGTACCTTTTCACCTAATTTCGTCTTTATACTAAGGAGAATCATTAATATTCCTAAAATAATGGTTGTGAAGTTGAATTCGCTGTAACGATAACCGGAGTATGTGGGAATAAATGTAATGAGTCTATGGACGAAATAGATGAAAATAAACATGTATAATATTTGACCTATTATTTCTGCTAAAATAAGTAATGTGCCTTTGTGATCATCGGGTTCAGGGACATATGTTCTAACCAGGTACAACATTAATATGATTGGAACAAACCCGATAAGGGTATATTGCACGATATTAAGTAAAACACCCTGCTGCTGCTCGTCTAAGCGAAAAACATGGTCAACGAAGCTACTTCCTCGCTTAGAACCTTCCTTTACGGTTTCTTCAAATGATTCCATTTCAACGATATTATATATATAGTTGTTAATATTATTATGTGGTGAAAGTAATTAAATAGAAGAATATATAAGCATATATAACATTATTATACATCATTATGTTGAAACGATTTGCAGAAGTTAATAGTCGCCCCCACTATGTTAATTCGAAAACTACAACCCAGGACGATAAAGAAGATGTTCCACATGAAGAATATCAGTATTTGAATTTAATAAACGATATTATTACTACGAATCAAGTTGAAGAAGGTAGAAATGGAATGACGTTATCTATTTTTGGAGGCGGAATGGTGTTTTCATTAGAGAAAGGTCAAATTCCGATATTAACTACTAAACAGCTTGCGTGGAAAACATGTTTGAAAGAGCTATTATGGTTTATTAGAGGCAATACCAATAACGCACTACTTCAAAATGTTGGTGTTCATATTTGGGACGATAATGCATCAAGAGATTTCTTGGAAACTCGCGGATTACATAATTATTGTGTTGGAGATTTGGGTCCGATTTACGGGCATCAATGGAGGCATTTTAATGCTAAATATAGTAATTGTTATGCAGATTATTCGGGTCAAGGTATCGATCAGTTAGCCAACATTATCAAGTGTCTTAAGGATCCCGCAGAGAGAAATTCGAGGCGTTTAATAATGTCTGCCTGGAATCCGTGTCAATTAGATGAAATGGCACTTCCTCCGTGTCATATTTTGGCGCAATTTAATGTGTCAAATACCAACCGATTGTCGTGTGCATTATACCAGCGAAGTGGTGATGTGGGATTGGGTGTTCCGTTTAATATTGCTTCTTATAGTTTTTTGACGCACTTGCTTGCGAACCATTGTGGTTTAATCCCACATGAATTTGTATATCATTTAGGAAATGCGCATATATATGATGATCATGTCGATGTATTGAAGCAGCAACTGGAATTAACACCGTATGCGTTTCCTAGATTGGAGATATTATCGAGAAAGGACGATATTAATGCATATGAATTGGAAGATTTCAAGTTGTTGGACTATAAAAACCACCCATCATTAAAAATGAAAATGCGAAAATAATATAGAAATAATGTGTTTATACAGATTATAATATTTGTTATATCTTTTATAGTTTAGGAAGTTCAGTCTTTATTAAATTTTATTAGCGAAATGAGTGGAACGGCTGCTTTATCTGCTGCTAGAAAGCGACGCGCATCAAATGCACCTGGGGCTATTCCAAATATAACACCTAATTCGTTTTCTAATACGCCAAATCCTTATTATAATTCATCGCCGCAAATACAGGGACCACCATACGGCGGTGGTGGTGGTGGGGCTCCGAGTGTAGTACCGCCAAATATGACGATTCATGAAAATATTGCGCTTATTAAAATGCAAATGGAGCAGCGTCTTCAATTGATAACAAGTCAAGGTCGAAGTATGCCACCCGAGAAGTTGAAAATGCTGCAGAAACAACAAGAAATACAGACACAAATTTTAAAACAGAAGATTGAAATTGCGCGAGAAATGGAACATGACGATCAAGCACCACACTTTCCGCAACCGGTTTCAAAACCAACCATCGCATCACCTGCACCGATAGTCGATGCTCGAATGAAGCAAGTGCAACCAACGAATAAGGGTACGATGCCGACTGCAACATTAACACCGTTTGTGAGTATGACTAGTGCAAACGGTGTAATTCCTCCGCCGATTGTTATTTTGAAGAGTCACGACGATAAGATTGGCGAGCATGATGCGGTATTGAATGATTTGTCTAATCGAATGAATTACATGCATAATCGTATGGATCAAATTGAAAGGTCAAGTATTTCCCCTCAACATGATATGACGGAATCGACAAGACAACCGGATAATGTGAATACTGTAACGAATAATGTCGGAGATGATAACCAGCCAGAAGATGAAGAGGAACCTACATTATTAATGGAGGAAGTGATTGGCGATCTATTGAATAGTCGCGACTTCATGCAAGGTGTGGTTGATAAAATTATGAATGAGACAAATTTGGCAGATGTTGTGTTTAAGATAGATCCGATTATAAAGGAGAATCAGGAATTGAGATCATTACTTCATTCACAGCAGGAAATGCTTAACCAAATGAATACTATGTTATTGAAGTTTTTGAATTCACAAACGCAAGAAGCAAATACCGCGAATCAGTATGATATGTGTGACGGCGAAGGTGTAGGTGATGTTTGTGATGTAAATGGATTGTATAATGAAGTTACTGTGGAATCAACATATGTAGAGCCGACCGTTGAGACAGAACAAGCGCTGGCAGAGGCAGAGGTCGAGGCAATCGAGACAGTAGTCGAGACAGTAATCGAGAATGAAGATGTAGAAGAGGTGGTTACCGATCAACCGGTTGAGGAGCCGGAGGTAACAGAACTTGCAGTTGAGCAGGTTGAAGAACTACATGTTCAAGCAGACGAGACAGAAGTAACAAATAATGACGAAGAGCCAGAGGAAAACGATGATGGAAGTGGTCCAAACTTTCCAGACGTTGATCGACTCAAATTATTAGTTAGTGAAATTGAGGTTTCGGAATTATAAATAGTTAATGTTACATATTATTGTATGAATATTTCAGCCGAGAATAATATGTAAAATATGATTTAAGTATAAACTCACAAATATTAGTATGTATTCATAATAAAAATGTTAATTATTTCTATTTTCGTGTTTTGTTTAGTACTGTTTCTGTATATTCATGTATATTTTCATTTAAAACAAAGTAATGATTTAGAAGTTTATGAGATTGATCAGCCATCAAAGCAAAGATTGGAGGAAGTATGCGACATACGACAACCAACGACATTTTATTATAGTAACGACCAATTATTGTATTTAGCATCATATAACTCGATATATAGTAATTATCGTGCATTTGATATACAGATGCGCGATATTTCAAATTCAGTTTCATTTTTAAACGATAGTCAGATAACGACAGATGCAAATGAATTATATATACCGATCGCATTAAAAGTGGCGAATGAAGCATTTAAAAATGATAATGAATCCAAATATTTAAGCGAAAATAACTCAGAATTCATCGAAGAAACTGGCGTTCTTAAACTTTTCCAATTAAACGACGAGTTTCTAAGACCATATATGGTGTCTAATTGTTTCTACGATTATATGTTTGCGTCAACCGGGACACATACACCTTTGCGATATGAGGTGAATTATCGTAATTATTTTTTGGTTACACAGGGGAAGGCTACGATTCGATTGATTCCTCCCAAATATAGTAAATATTTGTTTCCGGTGAATGATTATGAAAATTTTGAGTTCATATCACCGGTGAATCCGTGGAATGTTCAGCCAGATTATCAAAATGAGTTTGATAAATTGAAGACGTTGGACGTGGAACTAACAAGCGGAATGATGTTATATATCCCTGCATATTGGTGGTATAGTATTAAATTCGTAGAGATGTGCACGAGTGTTTGTTCATTTAAATATCGGACATATATGAGCTCTATATCTATTCTTCCGAAATTGTGTATGAAGGTACTACAGAATCATAATGTTAAAAGAGAAACAATAAAAAAGCATACGTTTATACCAACACCAGGTGAAACAGTTATGAAGTCGACAGATTCTTCTAGTGATATGTCCGAAGAAAGACCAGAAAAATCAGGTAGAAATAAGCAGCAGCAGCAATCGACCGTACACAATTACGAAACAAATGATGGCACAACAGATATTTCATCTTTAGAGTTTTCTCAACAGCCACCACCCCAATATGGAGAACAATTGTTGCCTTCTTCACTACGAAGTACCAACAATCCATTTAGTGCTATGACGAATAATGAAGGAACTGGTATATCTCCCGTAATATCTGCAGCCCTTTCATCACCGTCGTCATCGATAAATAGTAATATTGTTGAATCTACGCCATTTGTTTCGAATCAAACAGAAGTAATTCTAACAAATGATGCAATAAAACAAAGTGATCCTGGTTTAGCTGTACCGGCAACGTCTTCGTCGTAGTCTTCTTCTTAGAGTACAATATAATATTACGAAAATTATACTAATTATATTGTACCAACTTACTTTTAATAATAATATTATTCAACCGTTCCTTCACTTCGGTGATCGATATAGAATCTGGTGTAAGTATATCTTTTAATAGAGATTTGATATCCTTATTGCTTATAGTTTCTATGACTATATCACAAACATATCCCTTGCAATCAAAAAAATATGGCGGGAATTTATAATAATAAGAGTTAAATTTTCCATAGATGTAAAGGGTTATAAATGCTAGTCCGAATGACCAAACGTCATGTTTTTGTTTGATTTTACCCCATCTATATTTTTCAGTATCTCTTATATCACGAATATTACGAAAATCGGGGTGGCAATATGGCGTGGTTCCGCCTGTTCCTACTGAAACATTTTCTATACCTGATAGTCCAAAATCAATCAAGTATATTTCAAAGTTTTTATTTTTGTCAGAATGATTAAGTTTAAAATTATTCAATTCTTTAAATAAAATATTATCGGGTTTAATATCACCATGAACAACATTTTGTAAATGAAGAATTTCGATTAAGCACGCACACTTATAAAAAATATTAATAATAAATGTATTTCTTATTTCAAATAGATTACTATGAATGCTATCGGTGATATTATCGCCTATCCAATATAATAATGAATCTGCATTTTTTATATACGGCTGAACACTAAATGATATGTTACCGGATACAAACAATCCGTTTAAATGATCTGAATAGGTAATGCACCCATGTTCTTGAGTTGTTGGTATTTTACAGTTCAAATGATCAGTCATGGTCTCATCAATCGTTACTGTCTTTTGTTCAGCAACATTAATATAACTAATAAATGGTAATACTATATTAGGTTCGTTACATTTTAATTTTCCGACAACTTCCATTTCTGATTCGAAACTATGATGTGAATCATCGATTCTAATAATATAATTATCAAAATGGTAAACACCTAGATGATATTTTGATTCTAATGAATTGTATGTTTTTTTGTTATGAAATATATTATTATGTAGATTGTTCGCGATGATAACATAAAATAAACGCATTTTTGTTTTAAAAATGTCATGATTTTTTTCTTGAATACGATTGTCATTTTTACAGCACCTATCTAATTCGGTTTCAAATTTGTCGTCTAATATTAAGTTATCAATATTTATATTTTTATCTAATATACGAGATTTTAATTCAAATAATGAAATATCAAACTCTATATCACTTTTATTCAATATGGTTGAAAAATACAATACCTCTGATGAAGTATCTATTTTATGTTCAGTTATTAAAGTGTTATCTGTAGTGTAAATAATACCCATATCCATATTATGTTTTCTTTTATATATACCGTTAGTAGTATTATTATATATATTATCGAATGTTTGTAAATGTATTTTTGAAGTGAAAAAATTGCGTATCTTATTCTTACAACGTGCAAAAAATGACGTCATCTATCATACAATATAATAAATAGACTTTAAATATTATTATATTGATATCTGAAAATTTGTGATAATAATATCATGTACTAATTACCAAATGTGTTTTCTTGACAATATGTTACGTATAGAAATCCGTCCTTATTTTTTTGTTCGTCGTATAATGGACCAACTATCGATGTAATCGGATATATACGATTATTAATAAACATAAATAATGCCTTTTCGGCAGGGAACTTGATTCTTTTACGTATAATTTGCTGCAATTGAACAAGAGTTAAATCCCTTGGGGTAATATATTTGGATTTATCAATTGGATACGACGCTCGATCTGATGGAGACGGTTGAATAATTATAGGAACACGATCGGGATATTTTTCAAGTATTAGTTGCGATTTTTTCAACTTTTCAATATACTCGTTGCCTGCAGTTAAAGCAGTAGAGGTAGAAGTAGAGTTATTCATTAGTGGGGACGATAACGTAGTATGAATGACGGTATTGTTTTGAGTTGTGAATACTGGTGGTGTTACTGTTGAAAACGACGATGTATTATTAGCCATAAAGTATATGTAGTGTATAATATATTATAGTAATTAAATATATTTATATTGTTAAAATTGATTGTGAAATTATAATGATTATATGATACTATAGACAATAGAGGTGTTATCGAATAACATAAGAGAATGGCAAGTCCTGTTGATAATGTGAAACGAATAGTTACTAAAACTGGTTCGTTAAGTATAATGAATTTTATGACGAAGATTCCAAAGACGACGATAATAACTACTGCTGCAGCAAGTAATGATTCTGACAGATATAATACGTCGTCGTCGTTGTCGTCTACGGAATGTAGTGAGATAACCACATCATCTGGTTCTGAACAAGAAGAACATACAGCAATACACCAAGCCGCATCTGCTATCTCTGAAATGCGTGTAATACAGCAGGTTGTTCCAGTATCTACAATAGAAATGTCGCCAGAGCAAGAACTGGCGTTTACTAAATATAAAGCTGGTGAAAATGTATTCATAACGGGTCCTGGGGGAACTGGTAAATCAGCCTTAATACGTGAGATATATAATTTTGCGCAACAAAATGGTCATAATATACAGGTATGCGCGTTGACAGGTTGTGCTTCTGTGATGCTGGGTTGTAAAGCAAAAACAATACACTCATGGGGTGGTATCGGTTTAGCAAATGGGGATATTGATCGAATTGTTGATCGTGTAGATAAAAACTTCTTCAAAAAGAAGGAATGGCGTAAAACGCGAACACTCATTATCGATGAAGTTAGTATGATGTCGAAACGATTGTTTGAAATCTTAGATACGGTAGGAAGAACCGTTCGTAATTGTGCATCTAGACCATTTGGTGGAATTCAACTCATATTTTGTGGCGATTTTTACCAATTGCCGCCGGTTGGATCAAATACTGAAGATCCAGATAATGCAAAATTCTGTTTTGAAAGTGATAGATGGTTTCAAACATTTTCAAAACAGAACCATATTGAATTAAAACGAATATTTCGTCAGAATGATCCGATATATTGTGAGGTATTGAATCAAGTGCGTGAAGGGAGAATAAAGCGGCGAACTGATGAGATATTAAAGAGTCGTGTGGGAGCAATATTGCCGGAATTTGCAAGTGATGGTACACCACAAACGAAGCCAACTATTTTATGTCCTACACGGAGTCGCGCAGATGAGATCAATCGCACCGAAATGGATCGTCTTGGGACAAAAGAAGAATCTAAGGAGTTATATTCTTATAAATTAAAGAATGTAACTGATTTGCCGACAACTGATAAAGAGCGGCATCAGCGCGATACTCAGACCAAGGAACGGATTCAAATGGAGCTAGATATGTTGAAAAATAGTATTTTGTGTGATGAAGTGGTTCATTTAAGGGTTGGATCTCAAGTAATGTGTGTTATAAATATGGAAGAATCCATGACAACAGCAAATACGCCAATTTGTAATGGAAGTCAAGGAATTATTGTTAGAATGACTGAAATGACGCCACGATTGCCGGTGGTTCGTTTTAATAATGGGTTGGAAATGACGATTAATTATCATACGTGGGTCAGCGATAATATACCAGGAATCGGTGTATCGCAGATACCACTTATATTGTCATGGGCGATTACGATCCATAAAAGTCAAGGCGCAACCCTAGAACGATGTATTATTGATATAGGCGATGCAGTATTTGAAGCAGGGCAAAGTTATGTCGCTCTTTCACGTATTAAATCGTTGGAAGGAGTTAGTATTAAAAGTTACGATGTTCGAAAAATATATGTAAACAAGCGAGTGCGCGATTTTTACGAAAGTCTGAAATAATATTAGTACTAGTAATAATATAATTTGTAGAGGAAAGTATGATAATAATGAGAAGACCTGCATACATACAAATGCAACAGATGTCTAATTTTTAGTGATATTAAATGAGTATAATATAGTTTGATTTATGTCCCAAAAATCGGTTTTAACTGTAGTACCATCATCAAAAAAGGTATGCGATGAAAAACCAGTAATAATTTTACTCCAAATGCTTTTTGCATTATTTTTTTTGTGAGGTTTTTTATCATCATGCAATTTGACATTAGAATGTCCGTTCGCGCCGATCAGTACCATTCCTCCTGCGCCAGTAGTCATATATTTTTCTTGGTCGTTTATAGAATAATGGTCTAAGTTATGATTGTGTCCATTTAGATACAAATGAACACGATTGCTGTCTAGTAATGTTTGGAAATCTTCGGTATTTATTTCGTTTGCTTTATGGTGACCGATTACAAATACCCATTCATCTGAGGAAATATTTGATAATGTGTTATTAAACCAATTTAGTTGACTAGTACAATCTTGTGCAATTATATTTTCATGAAAATGGCATTCGCCTTGCGCAGGAGCACAAGTGGGATATTGAAGACCGCACGGATCCCATTTAGCCCGATCTTTTCCTCTGTAGTCATTAATACATGGATTTGTATCTAGTACGATAATATTTAAAACAATCGAAGTATCGTTATTGTCGTTGTTACTGGAATTTAAGATCACACGATTATGGTAATATCGATTATCCATTATCCAGTTTGGTAATGTCTTATTCAGCTCTAACTGTGCATCAGGATTAAAACCATAATCATGATTACCCAAAGCATTATACCAAGGTATACTAATATTACCAAACAACTCAACATAGTCTGTACTGACTTGCGGATCACTAGTATTTTGAATCCCGCAATAATAAAAATTGTCGCCGGTATTTAATACAAGTTTTGGGTTATATTCTAATGCATATATTTTCATCGCATTTGCCGTATTTTCTGCGTTTTTTAGATGGTACCCGCCAAGTGATGCCGAACCCCAGTCTCCTACAGAAAGAATACGGATATCTGTAGTACTATACTTTGGCGCTGCTAGATCTATGGGTAATGCAATAACGCTTGTTATTGAAAATGATGTATACAATAAAAACGGAATTAAAAGAGAAAAGGGGGTATATTTTTTCATTTATCTAAACAAAGAAAAGTATTTTTAGGATAGAAAATTAAGATATCGTTAAAAATTATTAAGATGGTTGAAAATCTACACCTTCCTAATTAGGAAAGTGGATAGATAAATTTTAAATTTTTCATTTTCCGATAAGAAAAAAATCATGATGTTGATGTGAATAGTGAAGATTGAAAAAAATTGAAATGCTTTTCATCACATTCATCTACCTCAGCGCATCGTTTCAGAACAAGCAACCCAATCTACAAATGTCCGGATCTACTGTGAATACCCCCATCGCCAATACTACCGTCTCTGCAAAGTCCATCATCGTCGAGCGGCTTTGTCTTGTGTTCGGAAAATCCCATGAAGAAGTCGTTCAAGCGATTCAAAGCGAAATGACCGCGATGGAACAAGAGTTCCAAAGCTGGAAACTTCAACTTGGAGAGCGCGGCGATGACAACAAGAAAACCGAATCCAAGCCCAAGAAGGCTGCGGCCAAACCTCGTGCCAAGAAGGCCGACGCTGATGTTGCCTCCTCCGCTGTCGTGACTGATGGCGTCGAAGGTGCTGAATCTGCTGTCGATGATGTTTCTGCGAGTACCGCCGTCGCCGAATCCAAGCCCAAGAAAGCCCCTGCCAAACCCCGTGCCAAGAAAGCCGACGCTCCTGCTACTGCTGCTACCGAATCTGCTGTCGTCGAAGAAGGTACTACTACTGAGGCTGCCGAGCCCAAAGCCAAGAAAGCCCCTGCCAAACCTCGTGCCAAGAAGGCTGATGCGGCGGCGCCTCTGAACGTGAGTGCTGAAGAAGCAGCTGTGATCGCTGATGAGGCTGCCGAGCCCAAAGCCAATAAAGCTCCTGCCAAACCTCGCGCCAAGAAGGCTGATGCGGCGGCGCCTCTGAACGTGAGTGCTGAAGAAGCTGCTGTGATCGCTGATGAGGCTGCCGAGCCCAAAGCCAAGAAAGCTCCTGCCAAACCTCGCGCCAAGAAAGCCGCTGATGCTTCTTCTGAATCTGCTTCTCCTTCTACCAAGGAACCCAAAGCAAAGAAGAACGCCGCCGCCAAGCCTCGTTCAAAGAAAGCCGCTGAAGTTGTCGTGTCTGCTGCTCCTGTCGTCGTCGAAGCTGAAATCGACGCAAAACACGAGGAGACCACCGAAGATCAATTCGAAGAAGTCGAAGTTGAAGTGGTTGAATTCGAGTTCGAAGGTGTTCAATACCTTCGCGGCAAGGCAGACAACAAGCTTTACGACCCCGAATCGAGCGACGTGATCGGCGTTTGGAATGAGCAGTCAGGCCAGATTGACGAGTGCAGCGAGGAAGATGACGAGTAAACAACCCGTCCAAAAAATGTAAGTACGCAAGGTACGTTGTGTTATGTGTTATTGTTGTTATTGATTGTTTAAAACCAAAAAAAAATATAAGATTTGTTTGTTTTGTGATTTTTTTTTACATATACATCAAATCATATAAAAAATTGATATGATTTTATATGATTTATATAATGCATGAACGAAATGAGTGGAATTGAATTGTTATCTACTGGTGGTACAAGTGCGAAAGGGGGTAACTCATCATCAGATGAAGAAAAACTAGATATTTTGTCTAAGAATGCCGAAACGACAGATCCAGAACAAGCCGCAGTCGCAACAACGACGTCTCCAGTAGCGCGAACTCTCAAGATTCGTCCTCGAAAAAGAAAATCTCGAGGGCCGGAACCCAAAACAATAACGATACTTACCGAAGAAAATCCACAAATCAAGGAGGTAGAGTTTATTTTATGTTTGTTGAATGTGATATGTCGTGTTTTTGAGATTATATCGTCTGTAACTGACGGTGTATGGGACGGTGCGTTTGTCGCAAAAACAAATGTTCCACACATTAATGTGGAAATTCGCCTTGTAAAAGGTTCGGGTAGTTTTCTCGATTACATCGTTTATGATCATGCACAACCAGACGTGAATACATCGGTGCCGGTTCTTCTTATGGAATCTACAAAGACAACTGACGCAGAGTCTCGAAATACTGCGATATATCAAAGAATTACAAAGTTTGTTGTTGCGAAACTATATTATCCAGACACACCACTTGTCCTGTATTATAATACAGCACATCATACAAGAACCGCAACAAGTTTATTTGGCCGCCGCATGCTTGCAACACTTGGTGTGAAATTGTATGACGTGAATGGTGCGATGGACATGACAGACTCTCCGCCGTTTACATCGGTTGAAGAAGTCAAGACTGAAAAAAACAAAATGACCGAAAAAAAAGGTAATATTTCTGTAAAGATTACACAAAACGAACCCCATAACTACGGAATTACTGCAAAACTATCGAAGGGAAAGCAAACTACTATTTGCAACGACCCGAATAAAGGTCTTGTTACCGGAATCGCTAGTGTAATATTTACTTTAGACAAAGAAGCAACGTTCACGATCATGAGACATGGTGTTGACCTTGAAAAGCTTAAAAACGTAACAAATGAGAAATTCTGGTATGCAAACTCGTTGTATGAATTGAAACTTGATGGTTGCGAACTCTCGTCCAAAGGAGCTGGTTGTCCGGATACATACTGGCGTATGGATACACAAAGTGAAAAGGCTTCTACCATCAACTACCATAAACATATGGAGCAAAAAGGTTGGCATACAATCTATCATAATCATAGTAGCAGCGCAAGAAGTAACTTCGTCGATGAAGATGGAACAGAACATCAAGTGCCAAAAGATGTAACCATACCTGATGTGGTGGTGGGAAACAAAGAACGAAAGGTTATTCAGATTTGTGAAGGAAAAGTATTCAAAGATCGTTTAATGGGAGTAAAGCAGCTGGACGAGCTGTCCGACTTTATCAAATATACAAATGACCATTACAAAGGATACACCATCGAACGAGGACTTTGCCTTTACGCGGAACGACTATCGCAAGTACATAGTCTAAGCGCACTTACATATCCGATCTTCTTTGCACTTGATTCCGCAGGTTCCATCTACATTAGGGAGACAAACGATCCGTAACTGATTTGATTCGGTCGTTCGCTATATCGAAATATTTTTTTTCAACTTCATAACCAATAAAATGTCTATTTGTCTCTATACACGCGACTGCTGTAGTTCCTGATCCCAAACAACTGTCAACTACAACATTATTTTCATTTGAAAATGTATTAATTAAATATTTAATAAGTTCTAATGGTTTTTGTGTTGGGTGTTGCGTTTTTCCTTCGTTATTAAATGTTAATATGCTTCTAGGATAATTTGATGTAGTTTGTACATAGTCATTTTGTGTTTTTCGATTTCCCCTATGTTCGGTTGTTCCAGTTTTTCCTTTCATAATTTTGTTGCAAGGTATTGTTCCTTGCGGGTTATAAACCATTTTATTTTTGGCATTTTCAGCAGTTTTTCCATAGCTGAATATTAATATATCCTCGTGTTCACATAACACCTTATATGGTGCTTGCGCGAATCCACCAGGTTTAGATTTTTGCCAAACTAGTGAATATTTAAACATATCATAATTACTGGAAACTAATCTACTCGTAAACGGTTGTTGACCAAATAATATAATAGTCCCATATGGTTTTAATATTCTTTTATATTGCTCCCATAAATGATCTAAATTGATTGGGGTGTCCCATTTACATTCGGTTAATCCATACGGCAAATCAACACATATTAAATCTACAAAGTGTGATGGTAATTGTTTCATTCCATCAATACAGCAACTATGGTATATTTTATCTAGTTTAAAACTTGTAGTATCAGTTTCTGAATGATCATGATCACCAATAGATATTATAATTGGGGCTTCTTCTTCTTGATTCTGTATGGTGGTTTCTTCTACTATGGGCATTATTATGTGTTCTGGTTTCGACTCTTCATCATTTGAATTTTTTTTGATTAGAATATGTAAATATTCATTAACGCTTATAGCGTTTGACGTGTCGTTACACTTAAAGCGTTTTACCATTTTAGTTTTGACAGAATAAGATCCATATTTTGTAAATAAACCCTTGATTTCATCTAATGTCAATATACCTTCGTTGTTGTAACTCATAACAATACATTTAGATGGAGTATTTGCAATAACATATTCAAGTTCTTTTATGCAATCCTTTTTAGTGCACCATTTTGATCGTTTGTATTCTTTTTTGGTTCCGGTTTTATTGTGATTTAATTGTGGATTATTATACAGAGAGATAGTTTCCAACACGTGGTAATACATGGAATAATCTCTTTCATTATAAGGCGGATCAATATATAATATGTCACAGTTAATTTCCCCAATTATTTCCCGGATATCTTTGTTATATGTTTTATGGTTATTTGTTGCTAATAGATTACTTACCATGTCTTTGTCTAATACAAATGTTCGAATTGAACGAGAATCCCAATTTGTATTAAACGCGCCATACGTTCCTGGTATGTTGGAATATAACGATACACTTTCAATTAATAAAGCTATAAGAAATATATATTCGTTTCCGGTTATTTGTTTGTTCGTATACCATTCCTCTATTTGTGTCCTGATTCCATCAATAATTTCGGCGTTGATATTTGTAAAATATTTTCGTTCAAATTTAAATTCTACATTTGGTGAATAATTATAATATACAAACCCCTTATGTTTACAATTATTTAATGTTGTAATAACACTTTCTATGCTACCACCAAGTCCGATGAATTGTATATCCTGTTTCGTAATAGAATTGCGACAATAACATAATTTATAACTATAGTCATTCATATCATTTGAAATAGTGTGATAGTTATTAACGTTTAAAAACTGTGATACTGTACCCGTACCCCCAAAGGCATCAAATATTATTGGATTATTGTTATTTATCAACTGAGCACACTCATTTAATGCAGAATAAATAAACTCAAGATGTTTTGTTTTATTTCCCAAATAACGCATGGATTTTATATTATACTTAATTTCTTTAGTAGTTTCTTTCGATACCGGTTTGATTTGAGATTCTTCTATAATTTTGAATATGAATTCTTTTAATTTTCCTTCAGTTATACACGGATTTTTCCGTTTAGTATGCTGAGTATAATGAGACTTCTGACTGAAAACCTTGCCGCATTTTTCGCAACTAAAATTAGGCATTTTTAGGTTATAAGTGTATGAGTTTATAGGTATATTATTGTTTGATGCTTAAATCAATTTTATACAATAAAACCTTAAAATAGTTTTTTTAGTTTTTCTAAATAAAATGCGCGGCGGTAGTAATAATAGTATTTCATATATTATCTAGTAAAAAATTGATAAAAAAGATGGTGTCTGGTATGTCTGAGTAGTTTACTGTAGTGTATTTGTGGTTATATTACTTCATATGTCACACGAATCTTCTTCAGCTGAAGCATTATTTGCAACGACAAAATCTGTGATGTTTGAGAAGGAAAACATAACGATTGTAATGAAGGAGACGATAAAAAATGGGAATGATAAGATTAGTAAAAAAACGCGTAAAAGGCTTACTGCATCGTCGTCGTCGGTCACTAATGATAATGCGATTCAGATGTGTATTTCATCATTATCTCCGAAATCGAGTTCTGTAGATACAACACAAGTAAAGGGTGCGTTAGATTATGGGAATAACGAAATACTACCAGTAAGTGGATTTATCAGCGCAACGGGAGTAGTGGGAGCGGCGGGAGCGGGAGTAGTGGGAGCGGCAGCAGCAGATCATCAAAGATGCAAAGGAGAAAAGAAGAAGGGGGGTAGGTGTAGCCGGAAGGCTAAAAATGGTGAATATTGTGAAACACATTCTACAGAACGAAAAGAGATGGAGCGAAAGATAGAAGGTGGTATTTACGTATTTAGGTGTAAGAATGATTTATATGATATAGAGGAAATATTGAGACGTGGAATGAATTGAAATGAACAAACTAAAATACCAAATCGATAATAATACGGTAAGAAATAACAAGGCATGAAATAGGTAGTTTTTCTTTTTGTTTGAAAATAAACAAAAAGAGAAAAAAGATAAAAAAGAGTGCCGAAGACAAGAGTCGAACTTGTGTTTTGTCGGTGTAAACGACATGTACTGACCGTTATACTACATCGGCGTAAAAAAAAGGTGCCTCGGTGCGAGTTTCGATCTCGCTCTCAGGTGATCAGCCGTGATAATTCCAAACCCGAGGTAGGTATAGCTGCATTTAACGTCGGAGCATGGACGGCGGAGTTCTGTAAAGAATGTGAGAAATACATACCCGCGACAGGTGTTGATCCTGTTACCTCAGGGTTATGAGCCCTGCGCGCTGCCGATGCGCCACGCCGGTGAAGAGTGGTTGCTGTGTTTAGCGTCACTAAGCAAATGACGACCGGGTTCTGTAAACCAGGCAAATAGAAAGATTCCCCCAACAGGTTTCGATCCTGTGACCTTCCGCTTATAAGGCGATAACCGTCCTCAAATCGGCCCATGGAATAGGCGAAAAGTAGAAGACGGTGTGTTAGACGCTCTGCCGCTGAGCTATAGGGGAAACAAGAAGCTATGTTTAACGTCGCTTAGCATATGACGACCGGGTTCTGTAAACCAGGTAAAGAGAAAATACCGGCGGTAGGTTTCGATCCTACGTCCTCTGGGGTGTAAGCCAATAACCATCGTCAGATCGACCCACTCCGAAAAGTAGGTAAATGGTAGACGACGGCGTTTTAACAGCGCGCTTCCTCTGCGCCACACCGGTATAAAGTGTTGCTGTGTTTAACGTCCCTTAGCATATGACAACACGTTTCTGTAAAACGTGCAAAGTGAAAATACCGGCGGTACGTTTCGATCGTACGACCTCGGAGTTATGAGCCCCGCGCGCTTCCTCTGCGCCACGCCGGTGAAGTATTGCTGTGTTTAACGTCACTTAGCATATGACGACCGGCTTCTGCAAAGCAGGCGAATGATAATTACCACCCGTTGGTGTCGATCCAACGCTTGCCATTTAATGATAATGAGGATAACCATCGGAAGTCGGACCTATAAGGTCAACGGGAACCGACGATAAGCTGCCCCCTGGGAGTGGTTTAAAAGGCTGCGTTTAATGTCCAGCTCGACAACACGTTTCTGTAAAACGTGCAAAGTGAAAGAATACCGGCGGTACGTTTCGATCGTACGACCTCAGGGTTATGAGCCCTGCGCGCTTCCTCTGCGCCACACCGGTAAAACAGTTGTTGCTCTATTTAGGTCGAGCAGACCTTATGCCGGCGGTAGGTTTCGATCCTACGTCCTCCCCGTTATGAGCGGAATAACCGTCCCCAAATCGTACCCGTGAGAGTCAAGAAGGTAGGAGACGGTGTTTTAGGCGCTCTTCCTCTGAGCTACGCCGGCGAGTGTTTGCTGTGTTTAACGTCACTTAGCATATGACGACCAGCTTCTGTAAAGCTGGTGAATTGTAAAATACCGGCAGTACGTTTCGATCGTACGACCTCAGGGTTATGAGCCCTGCGCGCTTCCTCTGCGCCATGCCGGTGAAAAGGTGCTGTGTTTAACGTCGCTTAGCATATGACGGCCAGCTTCTGTAAAGCAGGCGAATTGTAAAATACCGGCGACACGTCTCGATCGTGTGACCTCAGGATTATGAGTCCTGCGCGCTGCCTCTGCGCCACGCCGGTGAAGAGTAGCTTGTTTAGAGTCACTAGCGTTTGACTATGCACTTCTGTAAAGCACACGAATTGTAAAATACCGGCAGTACGTTTCGATCGTACGACCTCAGGGTTATGAGCCCTGCGCGCTTCCTCTGCGCCATGCCGGTGAAAAGGTGCTGTGTTTAGCGTCACTTAGCATATGACGATGCACTTCTGTAAAGCACACGAATTGTAAAATACCGGCAACAGGTTTCGATCCTGTGACCTCGGAGTTATGAGCCCCGCGCGCTTTCCTCTGCGCCATGCCGGTGAAGTATTGCTGTGTTTAGCGTCGCTTAGCATATGACGACCAGCTTCTGTAAAGCTGGCGAATTGTAAAATACCGGCAACAGGTTTCGATCCTGTGACCTCAGGATTATGAGTCCTGCGCGCTGCCGCTGCGCCATGCCGGTGAAGTGTTGCTGTGTTTAACGTCGCTTAGCATATGACGACCAGCTTCTGTAAAGCTGGTGAAGTGAAAGAATACCGGCGACACGTCTCGATCGTGTGACCTCAGGGTTATGAGCCCTGCGCGCTGCCTCTGCGCCACGCCGGTGAAGAGTAGCTTGTTTAGAGTCACTAGCGTTTGACTATGCACTTCTGTAAAGCACACGAATGGTAAATACCGGCGGTATGATTCGAACATACGACCTCAGGGTTATGAGCCCTGCGCGCTAGCCTCTGCGCCACACCGGTGTTGACAACTGATGATTACAATATCATCATCAGAGGATCGCCATGTTACATTAACACACGACGATGAAATAAGGATATAAAGAGTAAATGGATTTCAATTTTTTTCAAAAACAGAGGGATTGTAAGGATCATGAAAAAAGTTGAAAATTAAAAAATGTAAAAAAAATTACGAAGAGGCGAGACGATTGAAGTGTGCAAGGTACGCCCACATACTAGATAGAAGAATGGCTTTAAATGATATTATATGTAAAGAAAAAAAAAGTGCTAAATGAACGAATGTTTATTTTTTAGAAGGAGGAAAGCGAGAATCGAGGAAGCGAGTGGTGCCCCAAGAAGCGGCAGATCCGATAGCACCGCCGACGATAGCTTTACCGACAAAAAGAGCCCCACCGACGACGATAGGTGCGAACTTTGAATCGGGGGCGTCAGATTGAAAAGATAAAGCGCGCGTAGTGGGAGAAACGGGGATAGTGGAAATCATGTTGAAGAATATAAAATATAATAATAAAATAATTTGAAGTAAAAATTGAAAAGAAAAGAAAGAGAAAACAAGTAAAGAAAGAGAACGAAATGTCGAGGAACTTGATCGACGTAATAGCAAAGATGATAAAAGTATTGCCGGAAGAAGGGGAAGAACAAATGAAAAAGGATTTAGAAGACGAGATGGAACGTGTGGTGTTTACGGCGCCGGAGAACATATATATGAAATGGAAGAATGTGCAGAGAATAGTGACAGAAAGGTTCAAGAATCATGTAGAAATAACAACTCTGCCGGAATGGGGTGTGCAGTTAATAGAAATATGGACAAATAAAAAGAAAGAATAGTCATTTCTGGTTATGTCACTCATTTCCGGTTAGTCGATAAATGTATACCAAAATCTCTCGAACATACAATAATAATCCTATAAAAAGGCCGGAAAAAGCAGAGATCGCGGGCACAAGAGTGCCCTCGCGAATGCCCAGTAAGATTAAACCGTAGGTAGAACTCTACTGCGGAATGTTCGAGAGATTTGTGTGCGGAATGATAGAATGCAATCATTACTAAAATCTCTCGAACAATCAATAATAATCCTATAAAAATGGACAGAATAATGCATATTTCGATGGATAGATCATGTTGTAAACAGGAATTATTGAAGGAATAATATTGAATGTTCGAGAGATTTGTATATAATATGGAAGAGGATATTGTGTATGATAGTATAGAGTAGAATAAGACTCATTTCTGGTTATGTCACTCATTTCCGGTTAGTCGATAAGGGTATATATAGAAATCTCTCGAACAACGAATAATAATCCTATAAAAAGATAGAAAAAGCGTAGATCGCAGGCACAAGAGTGCCCTCGCGAATGCCCAGTAAGATTAAACCGTAGGTAGAACTCTACTGCGGAATGTTCGAGAGATTTGTGTGCTGAATAATACATATAAAAAAGTGTTAGTAAATGAAACACAAGATAGATGCTTACCTGAAAGTAGTGTTGCGTGCGAGTGGTGTCGTTAGTCGTCTCCGCCGTTGGTGTAGTAGTCGTTGCATGCGTTGCAGATCAAGCGCATACCGCCGTTTGGTAGAATGCTGCAAATGAAGTCGGCGCGGTCGTCGAGGCCGGAATCGCAGTCGCGGCAGAGTCCGAATTTGTGGTTGTCATGCTTCTTCGAGCGCTCTTCTTCGGTCAGTTTGAAGCCGGGAGTATGCTTTGATGGTTGCTGGAATGTAGAAGGTTGAATTTGAATGACGATGTCTGTAGTTGGTTCGAAAACTGGAATCCCACCAATCATGGTAGCAGTAGCTCTCCAGTAGGTTTCAGATGTATTTGTCATTTGTTTGTTCGAGTGTATTGTCTGAGTCAGGTCGCTACAAGAATACATAAGATGAAAAAGTATTTCAATTTTATTGAAAAGACGCGGTGTGGAGGAAGATCATGAAAAAATCAGAGATTAGAAAGTCACGCGTAAATATTTATTGACTAAAGTAACCGGAATGCTGTTGTTCTTCTTTACGAACAGCATCTTGAATAAGATGGAAAGAGTGTAATGTTTTCGGTAGTCCACTCATAAAACCATAGTCATCTGAATGATATTCCAGCCCTCTTGAAAGTAACTCGAACATGGCGATATCAGAAAGCCAAATAAAAATCAAGTATCTACAGTAAAAATGAATATGCAGAGAGAGTATCGAATGTGAATTAGACCCTCACCCAGGGACCTCGGGGTCACCCTCACCCAGAAGTCTAGTGGTCACCCTCACCCAGGGACCTCGGGGTCACCCTCACCCAGCGACAACCTGGAGCGGTTCCCGTGGTGGGTATTTAAGTTGGATCATCTCACCATCTTCGATTAGCTTTCAAGCAAAGAGATCAGAAATGTCAACACTCGCAGTCGAAACAAAATCCCATCAGTCTTCTGGATTACAACACAAGACGGAGAGCTCAGCCATCTCCGCCGCCGTCATGCGCCGTGACATCGAAGAACGCTGGAACATGCTTTCTGATTTTGTTCTGAAAACATGTGCAGGCAGAAGCTACACTCACGGACACGCGCACATGGAGGCAGTCGCGGAAACGTCGGCATACCTCCTGTTCGTTGACTTCTATGACAAGGACGGCAGTATGATGCTCGACACGATCACCGCCGCGTGGCTGCACGACATCGCAGACCACAAGTACGACTATGACGGCACACTCGAACAGCGACTCGACGAGTTCGGCACCGCCAACATCAGCAACTACGCCGCCATCAAAGAAGTCATCAGGTACGTTTCATACAGCACGGAAAACAAAGCGATCCTCGCAGGTACGCCACTCGACTTCAAGCAAATCCTCGGCGATTACTACTCCAACATCAGAGACATCGTAAGCGATGCCGACAAACTCGAGTCGATCGGTGTGAAAGGAATGGAACGATCACTCATCTACAACACCGACACAAACCCAACTTTCACGCGCACACAAGTCATCGCGGAAGTGCGCAAAATTTACGACGAGAAACTCGTGAAACTCGCGACCCAATTCATCAAAACACCAACCGCGCGAGACATCGCACAGAAAGAACACCGAAAAATGGAAGATTGGTTGATTGCAATCGACCCCAAATGAAAAACAAAATCACATCACATTTCGAGTTCTTGTTACAGATGAATAAAGTAAAAACATACAGTAATTTGGTTTAATATATATACGGTTAGGGGTGTATATGGAGGTCACATGGCAAATGGAAGAGCACCCTCACCCAGGGACCTTGGGGGTCACCCTCACCCAGAGCACCCTCACCCAGAGCACCCTCACCCAGAGCACCGATCTGCGTGGTGGGTATTTAAGCGGAATCACCAGTCCATCTTCGGGCAGCATCAAGCAAACGAGATCAGAAATGTCCGCAACCACCGCCGTAACCGAAGCACGCTGGAACCTGCTGTCTGAATTCGTTCGGACAACATGTGCTGACAGAGATGAATCACACGGACACGCACACATGAAGGTAGTCGCGGAAAGGTCATCATTTCTCATTCAACAAGACTTCACCGACCGCCGACAATACCGCCACCTGATTCTGGACGCCATCACCGCCGCATGGCTGCACGACATCGCAGACCACAAGTACGACCATGACGGCACACTCGAACAGCGTCTTGACGAGTTTGGCCGCGCAAACATCAGCAACTACACCGAGATCAAACAAGTCATCAAGTACGTTTCATTCAGCTCTGAAAACAAAGCGATCCTTGCAGGCACCCCACTCGACTACGACAGCCTTCTGACGCCATACTACGCCCTCGTCCGCCACATCGTGAGCGATGCAGACAAGCTTCAGGCAATCGGCAAAATCGGCATCACCCGCGCGCTGTTGTACACCAGAGACGCCAACCCAACGTACACAGAGGCACAAGTGATCGCAGAAGTGCGCAAACACGCCGACGAGAAACTGCTGCGAATCGCAACCGAGTTCATCAGAACACCCACCGCACGCATGCTCGCACAAAAAGAACACGACGAAATGGTCGTCGAACTACAGCACTTGTGAAACACGTAACCCACACCACACACGCATGAAAAAGTAAATCCACAACAATACGAATCTCGAAGTCTCTTGAAATTTATAAATACAACACAAACACATAAGACAAAGACATACAAGACAAACACAGATAAAAAAAAAGTCGATAACTTGGTTCGAACCAAGACATCAGGTGGATTTCGATTCCCCTTAGTCATATCGACCCCAGAAGTGGCAATTGATATCGATTCAACTGCCTTCGCACTCCCCTGCGCGATTCCGGTTGATGCAGTTAACGTCGGCACCTAGACGAAAGCAGTTTCACACCGCTGATGATGCAGTTAACGTCGGCACCTAGACGAAAGCAGTTTCACACCGCTGATAGCAGGTTCACCCCGCTGATGATACAGTTAACGTCGGCACCTCGACGAGAGCAGAGCAGGTTCACACCACTCTTGATACAGTTAACGTCGGCATCTCGACGGGGTGGATACTGTGTAACATCTATCCGTGACGGCCCTTAGCGTAACTGCGAATCACGCTTCGGTGAGATATATGATACAGAGTAAAAAGGATTCAATTTTTTTTAGAAAAGATAGAAAAGTCATGGATCATGAAAAAATAGGAAAAAAATCCAAAATCAATAAAAAAAAGATCGATCGGCGCCCCTGCCGTAAGTATCGATCTTGTTGGAAACTTACCTACAAAACCATCGTGGGTGGCAGACCCCCCTAATCATCATCAATCAAATCATCAAAACAGTAAGAACACAACAACATGTCACCGGCACCACTAACACATTCACAGCGCGGAACGAAATTCAAGTCGATTTTGTCGGAAAGACCGACGCCACAAGTGAAACAGTAGTCGAACACAGGTTCGGTTGAAGGCCGGGGGACAGCTGGAAGACGGTGAGAAGAACAGGCGAGGTTATGCGAATTACGCATGATACACATTTCACGGTTAATCGCACGGTAGAACATGTCAGAAATCATGCCCTCGTCGTGCAACGAGTAATAAGACGCTTCGGTAGTACAGACCAAATACGCGATAACCGAATACTCCTGAAGCTTCAAAAGAACCGCGCGGACAGAAGGAAGACGAACCCAACGAGCGCAAACCAGGTCAAAATGGTCTGCGGCCCAGTTATGATAATGGTCGTCCCACACACACACTTCGGTCTTCACGTGCTCCCGAATGAGCGATCGGATATGAGGGGCGATGAGATGAAGAGGAAGCTTGCGGCCAGAACGATGAAATTGGAAAAATCCCTGAATGATAATACGAAGAGTCCCCTCGGTCCAGACGAACCGAGACTTACCATAACGACCGCGTTTGTAAACACCAAGAAACGAAAGAGACATTTGTATTTGAATAACTGAATCACGAAGACACTACCAAATACAATAAAGTTGAAAAAGCATTTCAATTTTATTGGAAAGACGAAGGAATTACTGGAACACGAAAAACACACACACACACACACCCATCAGTCGAACGCGTAATGCCGTTGTCACAGTCGCATTACCGACCGAATGGTTTGGCATCTCATTTGGGATTGATGCAGTTCACGCAGAGGAGCACGCGCGTGCCAGTTCCGGGTGTCCAGCTGCTGTGACGCACCTCTGTGTCGCTGACCCTGCTTCCACACTTGCAGGTTTTGTTCTTGGAGGAGGTTGTTGTCGGAGGCAGCAGGGGCAGCGGGGACAGCAGCGCGGCAGTCGTAGGGTCGGTCGTGAGGTGAGTCATCGGGTGAGTCATCTGGATTGTAGTCATGGTTGCTTTGTCTCTGGTTGTTTGGCACATCTAAAAACATTAGCATTCAATTTTTTTAGAATGCATGGCTACCAGCATACCACACCCACTCGAACATTTTTGTCTCTGGGTGACCTCTTCTGGGTGACCTCTTCTGGGTGACCCCTTCTGGGTGACCCCTAATGAACATGAAAACCGATAAGTAATAAAAAAAACACATACAACTTGTGTTATTTTTTTGGTAACATATTCATTTACATATCTTACAGTAGGTCGCGAGTTCTTCAGAGTTTGTCGAAGTCAAAGGCTGTTCCTGTCTCTCCGTAGTAGTTGGCGCAGGGGGCACACATGCAAACAAATAATCCGTCATGTCCAAGGGCGGGGTATAGAATGTAGTCGCAGCGATGATCAAAGCCAGCGTCACAGCTGCAGCAGAGACCTAGTTTGTGTTTCGCGCATTTCTCGGCGCGTTCTTTGTCGGTAAGCTTGAATCCCGGAATGTGCTTCGTCACAGTCAACTTAGCGTGATCAGTAGTAGAAGTCATTTGTTCGTCGTTCGTTGTCTCGGTCAGGTAGCTATAATAAGACAAATATAGAAAAAGCATTTCAATTTTATTGGAAACAAGATGGAATTACAAGAACATGAAAAAACATGCGCGGCGGGTATTTGGGTTGGTCATTCATGACATGTCCCCCTTTTCAGCTTCTCCGTCGCACTCGCAGGGTTCTCCGCCTTCGCGCTCATTCAATTTGCTGAGAAAGCGTTGAACGCGTACGGCTGTGCATGCCTCGGCGTAATACGCGGAACAGTTGTTGCACAAGAGGCGCGTGTATGTGGCATGTTTTCCCATGATGAAGTCGGCGCGGTCGTCAAGGCCAGCATCACAGTCGCAGCACAGACCGAATTTGTGTTGATCACTCTTTTGGGTTCGCTGTTCAAATGACAGTTTGACGCCGGGTGTATGACGCACCTTACCGCAGGTAGCAGAAGCAGTCGAATTCCAGTAGTTGGCAGAAGGAGTCGTCATTTGGTATCTAGTTGATTGATGGTGTTAACCCTAATGAAAATAAGTATTTCAATTTTTTGAAATGCACGTCCGCCACCGCATGGTCGACAGCATACCACCACCACGCGCGCATTTTCGTCTCTGGGTGACCTCTTCTGGGTGACCTCTTCTGGGTGACCTCTTCTGGGTGACCCTGTCCTGAGTGACCCTGTCTTGGGTGACCTCCTCTGGGTGACCTCCTCTGGGTGACCTCCTCTGGGTGACCTCCTCTGGGTGACCCTGTCTTGGCGATTTCGTGGGGGGTGGTGTGGTGGTGTGGTGGTGTGGTGGTGTGGTGGTGTGGTGGTGGAGGAGGCGCATTTCAAAAAATTGAAATACTTATTTTTATTACGTTGATTCTATCAGCAAATCGAGATGGCCTATTACAGAAACCAAGACTATTGCAGCGAAGCGGACATGAAGAAGCAGGGTTGGTCTGAGATCGAGAAGGCCGAACAGAGGGAGAAGAATTGGGACATTCGTCTTGAGCACTACGCCAAGAACAACCGCGTTCTTAAAAACTGTGTTCAGTTTCGAAAGATGGTTGACGAGTGGGCTGAAAGTTTCCAATTCCCTTCCTCAGGCGTGCCTACGATGAAGATGCTTCACATTCTCAAGATTGCGCGGGAAAACGGCCTTCGATCAGATACGCTAAGTGAGTTCGCTCGTGCTGAAGAGGAACTTCTTGAGCGTATCCCCGGATTCGTCAGCCCTGCCGCGGTGAAATTCAACGTCGAAAGGAAAAACGAACTCTGCCTTGCTGCGCTCAAGGCTCGCGCTGAAAAGCGTGAGAGGAAAGTTGCGGCGATCCTTAGCAAGACTGCCGGTAGAACTTCTGCAAGAGACTTTCGTGATTCGGTGAAAGAGCGTTGGGCGGAGGCGGAGAGAAAAGGACACGAAGCAGTTGAAGCAAAGGTTGCAGCACTACCAGCCAAGTTGAGCGGTGATCGTGCTGCGGAGGTTGCTGCGAAGTTGGTGTTCGAGATGTACCTCGACATCTATGTGGAGCGTATTAATGATGGTATCAAGTGGGAGAAGCATGTCACGCCTGACGCATCATACTATCAAGTGGGGCGTATGACGTGGGACTCGTAATCGTGTGACCATGTGACTCAACAACAACGAATAAAATCAGCGATATATCTTTTTTCATGATCACGACATGTTCATGCGATTTTCAAAAAAATTGAAATACTTTTTCATCATATAGTCAAACACAGCAATCAAGCAAACACACGAACGAACGAAATGGAAACGACTGATACTACTACTATGACCCCTGCTGCACGCGGAGCTGCGTTGAAGCGTGAGAAGATGGCAGCAGCCAAGTTGGCCCGGGCTGCAGGAAAGGTTGCCGCGGCTGAGCGCCGCGATGCTCAAGAAACCGAATGGACCGAAGGACTGCGTAAAGGACGCGAAGAGATTGAGAAGAAGGTACAGGCTGCGCGCAAGGCGATGGGAGTGCGCAAGAATGACCCAAATCCTTCGGGAATCCGCGAGATGAAAGAGAAGTGGGACTTCGAGATGATGTTCGCGCTTCGCAAACAGGTGTTGGGTGAGTAAATGTGATTTGTGTGTATGACCATGACATGTGACCAACGAATAACACAAGCGGTATGTGTTTTTTTTTTCATGAAACACACATACCATACAACATTTGAAAAAAATTGAAATGCTTTTTGACCGATAACAAAATGGTAGATCCTCCCGACCGACAATACTTTCAAATGACTACTACGACCAATCTTCAATTTACAGAGCCCTCCACCGCCACTCTGTCGTCTGCATTATGGTTTCATGACGCTGTTCATGAGACCGACCCCGAGTTTTGCGAGTGCGACGATTGCCGTTTCAAGGCACTTCAACAAGCATGGGCTGAAAAAGAACAACTAGCGCAACAACACGAATACGGGCTCTGCATGGAATGCGGCGTAGGCCTTGATCATGCGAACGAATTCTTGGTCGACAGACGCCAGAAATGCTACGACTGCTTCACCTGCGACAAATGCTTCAAGGATTGCTTCGGTGAGGAGGCATTCCTTGAAGCCACATCTTGGCAAATTCTCGGTATAGAAATGCCTCAATATGTCCGATGTTCCTTCCCCCCTCGTGATGATGGTGATATGATTTAGATGACAAAACAAAACAAAACAAAAACAAAACACAACAAACCAAAACACAAGAAAACACAAGTGGTGTATCTTTTTTTTTTGTAACTTTGACCACTTGAATCAATCTTTTCTGTCTTCTTACACCATATATCGATAACCATTTTGTCACTCATTTACCGTTATGTCACTCATTTCCGGTTAGTCGATAATACACGAATTTACAATAGAGGACTATATTGAACTGAAAAAGGGTTCAAAGAGGGCCCCGGAGGGGGGTAATAGGGGGTTGCCCAGGTGATTGCTCAGGTGATTTCCGTGCCGTAACCCGTGCCGTAACCCGTGCCGTAACCCGTGCCGTAACCCGTGCCGTAACCCGTGCCGTAACCCGTGCCGTAACCCGTGCCGTAA